>ULXN01005615.1_pt1 | contig 26893 bp, 20 predicted proteins | sample 1961311 | NCBI WGS metagenome assembly ULXN01 (sample SAMEA4835839, study PRJEB28245) | human gut metagenome | biome: gut microbiome; material: fecal sample | place: Denmark | collected 2008 | reverse complement strand
TTGAAGCGAGCCTCCGCCGCTTTGCTCATTACGATTATTGGGACAACCGTGTTTTACCTTCCGTTCTTGTATCCTCAGGTGCGGATTTGTTGATTTACGGCATGGGTGAACGCCAGATTATCGACATTGCGGAGGCTTTGGACGGCGGCATTGCTGCACGGGATATTACCTATGTTAAGGGAACTGCATATTGGGCGGATAACCTCTCGCGCGTGTATGAGTACGCTCTTATTGACAGCTTTGAAAAAGTATCAAACGACAAAAAAGCTTACTGTGCTGCGTTTATGACGCAATACCGTGAACAGGATGCGATAAGCGGCGCAACGCTTGTTCAGCCGCACGGGAGCGGATTTGTTGTTGTGAACTCACCCGCCATGCCGCTTTCACGCAACGAGTTGGATGCTGTTTACGATCTTCCTTATACACGCCTTCCCCATCCTTCCTACACCGAGCATATTCCCGCTTTGGATGAGGTTCGCTTTTCCCTTGTCAGCTGCCGCGGCTGCTACGGCCAATGTGCGTTTTGTGCGCTTACTTTCCACCAGGGACGCGTCATTCAATCCCGAAGCCACGAATCGCTGATTGCCGAAGCCAAGCTTATGACCAAAATGCCCGAATTCAAGGGCTATATTCACGATGTCGGAGGGCCAACGGCGAATTTTCGTCAGCCTGCATGTAAAAAACAGCTTACGAAGGGTGTATGTAAAGACCGAACCTGTTTGGGATATTCACCTTGCAAAAACGTTGAAGTCAGCCATACGGATTACGTTGAACTTCTGCGCAAGCTCCGCAGACTGGACGGTGTGAAGCGTGTGTTCATCCGTTCAGGTATTCGTTACGATTACTTGATGTACGATAAAGATGAAACATTTTTTAAGGAGCTTATTAAATACCATATAAGCGGACAGCTTAAGGTTGCGCCCGAGCATATCGATGATCACGTGCTTGAGATGATGGGCAAGCCCGGCGGGGAACTGTACCAACGCTTTGTTCGAAGATATAAGCAGCTTAATGATGCTCTCGGAATGAACCAATACATTGTTCCGTACTTCATGTCAAGCCATCCGGGCAGCACTTTGAACTCTGCAATCGCACTTGCAGAATACCTGAAGGCGAGCGGGCAGCGTCCGGAGCAGGTTCAGGATTTTTATCCCACTCCCGGCACTCTTTCCACCTGCATGTTCTATACGGGACTTGACCCGCGAACAATGAAGCCGGTTTATGTTCCCGTTTCGCCCGAGGAAAAAGCAATGCAGCGCGCCCTCATGCAGTTCTTCATTCCAAAGAATCGGCCTCTCGTCCGAAAAGCTCTCAGGCTTGCAGACAGGGATGATCTCATCGGCAGCGGCAGGAACTGTCTCGTGCCGGATGTGCATCAAAGCCCGGCACACAGCGGAGGCTCTTCCTCTGCGACAAAAAGCAATCACCGTTCGCATTATGGAGCGACGGAACATTCGGCAATCAAACGAAAAGATGCGCGGCAGAATACCCGTTTCGGTTCCGTTGAACAGAGCCGCAGCAATGGGCCGAACAGCGGAGTTCAAGGCAAAAAAATGGGTAAAACATCCGATAAGCGTTCAGGCGTAAAGAAGCATCGCTGATGTTTGTAAAGCCTGTGTAAGCATTTTAAGACCTTTACCGCGGAGTGTTGGCATATTGCACCGTTTTGTGCTATAATATTTTTATCAACAGCCGCCTTTGGGACGGTTGATGCTGGTTAAAGGATTTTTAACATGAAAAAACAAACTAAATCCGCAGTAAATGCCGGTTTCGTGCAGGGAGCTGCAATTCTCGGCATTGCGGGGCTTTTGGTCAAAATCATTGGGGCGGTGTACAGAATTCCGCTTGCAAACATTGTCGGCGAAAGCGGCATGGCGTATTACGAGGTTGCTTACCCTTATTATTCCTGGCTGCTCGTCATATCCTCTGCGGGACTTCCGACAGCAATTTCCAAACTTGTTTCCGAACGAATAGCACTGGGCGATATCGTCGGAGCAAAACGTGTATTCCGTGCAGCGTTGCGCTTGCTTTTTGTCATCGGAATTGTCACTGCCGTTCTTCTGTTTGTTCTTTCATCACCGATCGCAAACCTTTCCGGTGCAGCACCGGCAAGGTATTCCCTTATGGCATTGTCGCCTGCGCTGCTCTTTGTGTCCGTCATGTGTGCCTACCGAGGGTATCTGCAGGGAATGCAGTGCATGACCGGAACGGCAATCAGCCAGATTGTTGAGCAGCTCATCAAACTCATATTCGGGTTCGGCCTTGCGTTTTTATTCGTCAAAACACGCCCCGATGCCCCTGAGTTGGCGGCAATGGGAGCATTGATAGGCGTCAGCGTTTCAGAGCTTGTTGCGCTTGCTGTCATCAAGTTTTATTATGATGCTCGCATTCGCAATCGCTCTCTTCCCGTCTGCGTTTCAACAAAAGGCGCAAAAAGCGGGCTTCGCGGCTCAATCATCAAGCGTTTGCTCGCAATTGCAATTCCGATAACCATTGGCGCATCAATAATGCCTGTTACGGGAATTGCCGACTCCGTGTTCATTATCAATTTTCTTGAAAAGCACGATATTGCAATGGGTATTGCGGAAGAAATCGCAAACGAAAATGCGCGTGTTGCATACACTGTTCTCCGCAGCTACGTCACTCCGCTTATCAACATGCCGGCCGTGTTGACACTTTCGCTTTCAATGAGCCTCGTTCCCGCAATCTCCCAAGCCGTTACGCGCAAGGAAAAGCGCATTGTTAACGCCGCAAGCAGAACGGGCATCAAGCTTGCCATGTTTATCGGTGCACCGTGCGCAGCAGGACTGTTCATTCTCGGCGGTCCGATAATGTCCTTGCTTTATTCGGCTGTCCGCAACAATCAGGACAGGTTCATCCAGGCTCAGCAGGTTATGTATATCGCTGCCGTCGGGGTTCTTTTCCTTTCACTTGTTCAAACTCTCACCGGCATAATACAGGGTCTCGGCAAGCCGCGCGTTCCGGTCTATTTCCTTGCTCTCGGCGGCATTGTTAAAGTGGTCAGCATGTTGGTTCTTATGCAATTCACAAGCATGGGCATTCTCGGGGCTGCATTGTCCACCGTGCTCTGCTATGCGGTTGCAGGAATTGCCGATACTGTTTACGTAATACGCAAAACACGAATGAACATAAGCTATACGGATACATTCGCAAAGCCCCTGTTTTCAAGCATTGTCATGGGCTTCGCCGTCTTCGCTGTGTACACTCTCGGTTCAAAGCTCGGACATCCGACGCTTGCAACGCTTGCCTCGCTCTGCGTCGGCGTGGCAGTATACGGAGGACTCATGATCCTGCTTCGTCCGTTCAGCAACAGTGACCTTGAATTCCTTCCTAAAAAGGAGCTGTTCAGGCGCATTTTCCGTGTTATCTGATTCGAATTGCATACACACTTAACGGGTTCATTTTTCGGTTAGGAGGAAGCAATGCCGGACTACAGACGTATAATTGAAGAGCGGGAACGTCAAACGCTTTCGCCCTATGCAGCCTTGAGTGCAGAAACACGCGGTCGGGAATATCCCATTGACCCCTGCCCTGTTCGCACCGCATTTGTACGTGATCGCGACAGGATAATTCATTGCAAGAGTTTCCGCCGCCTTAAGCATAAAACGCAGGTGTTCCTTTCACCCATCGGTGACCATTACAGAACGCGGCTTACGCACACATTGGAGGTTGCTCAAATCGCCCGAACGATTGCCCGCGGACTTCTGCTCAATGAGGATTTGACCGAAGCCATAGCCATGGGGCACGACCTCGGGCATACGCCTTTCGGCCATTCCGGCGAAAGCGTCTTGAACAGAATCGTTCCCGGCGGCTTTGAACACAATAAGCAAAGTCTTCGCATCGTTGAAAAGCTTGAAAACGGCAAAGGACTCAATTTGACTTTTGAAGTTCGCGACGGGATTCTGAATCATAAAAAGAGTGGGCATCCTTCAACGCTTGAAGGTGTTGTTGTGAGCCTTGCCGACAGAATTGCCTATGTTAATCACGATATAGACGATGCCGTTCGCGCAGGGCTCCTGTCAAACGATATTCTTCCCAAAAGCTGTATTGAAGCCATAGGCGCAACCCACGGCGAACGGATAAACACCCTCGTTCTTGACATTCTTCAAACAAGCAGCGGCAAGAATCATGTTGAAATGAGCGGCGAAATCAGCTCCGAATTTGAGAAGCTCCGCCAATTTCTTTTTGATAACCTGTATTATGATTCCGCCGCAAAAGCCGAGGAAGGCAAGGCGGAAGGTGTTATCGAACGGCTGTATTATCATTATCTCAAACATGTCAGCGAGCTGCCGCCGGAGTTCACAAAGTATATTGATGAGGACGGCCCCGACCGCATTGCAGCGGATTATATCGCCTGCATGACCGACAGATACGCCGTGCGCGACTACACGCGTCTGTTTGTCCCCGCCGACTGGGCCTGATTTGTCGAATTTGATTTGCGTACATTGAACACAAAAAGAAAGGCAGCTGCAAGTCGTTGCCTTTCTTTTTTTATATTCCAGAAACGGTGAATACATAATTGAAATCTGCTCTGTTCAGGCCCAGATTTCAGTTCATTGCCCTTGAAAGCAGAAGTTTTGCCGCTTCGATATAGCCCTGCTTTCCCATTCCGCATATCTGCGCAATGCAGACAGGTTCAATAACGCTGACGGCACGAAAAGGCTCACGGGCATGAATATCGCTCAAATGAACCTCCACAGTCGGCAGTCCGACCGCCTCTATTGCATCGCGGATTGCATAGGAATAATGCGTGTATGCTCCCGGGTTGATTATGATTCCGTCAAACTCGTTCATTGCGGCATGTATTGCATCGATGATATCACCCTCGTGATTGGATTGGAACGCTGCAAGTTCCGAACCGCAGGATATGACATAGCCATTCAGTTCTTCCGTAATCGTCTCAAGTGTATCCGTTCCGTATACATTCGGAGAGCGCATCCCTGTCAAATTCAGGTTTGGACCGTTAATAACAACAAGTTTCATTTTTTTGTGCCTTTCGTATTGTTAGCAACATTATAGCACAACTCGCTGCGTTATGGTATAATCAAAAGCATGAAAAAGAATTTGAACAAACTGCACCCGAATACATGCCGAGCTCTGCCGGAAGCTGCCGAGTACGGTACGGCGGTCTATGCCGTCATAGGAGATCCGATTGAACACAGTCGTTCCCCGGAAATATACGCGCCCATGTTCGGACAATTCGGCATCAATGCCGTTTTTTTGAAAATCCGCGTAGCAGAATCGGAATTATGCCGCATACGCTCAATCGTGTCTGAGCGTTCACTGAGCGGATTTGCCGTTACAATGCCGTATAAAAAGGCAATTATTCCGCTGCTTGACGGGATTGATGAAACTGCCGCCGAATGCGGCTCGGTAAACATCGTTACAATAAGCAATAACGGAAGCACCTTAGTCGGACACAATACCGACGGCGACGGTTTGATAAACGCGCTCAGGGAAACCGGAGCCGGGCTGAGCGGTGCGCAAGTTGTCATTCTCGGACACGGCGGCGCGGCAAACGGCGCAGCCGCTGCGCTTCTTCGCACCGGAGCCGAAATCAGATTCGTTACCCGTGATAAGAAGAACGGAATTGACATGCTTTCCGCAATTAAACATGCTGAAACAGAATCCCGTCTTCTTTCTTCTGCCGACATTCTGATTAACGCAACTCCTATCGGTATGCATAACATGAACAACGACTGCTCCGATTATGAAGAGACTTCATTTTTGAATTGTCTTAAGCCCTCTTGCATTATTGCAGACATGGTCTATCGAACAAACGGCACAAAGCTCGTGCAGGATGCCGTACACTTAGGCTTGACCGCCTTCGGCGGAGAGCGAATGCTCTTTCATCAGGGGAAACTGGCTTTTAAGCTTTGGACCGGGCTTGAATATATCCCCGAAAGCTGAATTATCGCTGTTCGACTTTAAGGTTAAAGCCATGTGCTTCTTTCAGATTCAAGCAATTATGCAAAAGCCCGCCGCAGTCAATGCTATTCTGTGCGGCGGGCTTTTAATCAATCAACAGTTTTCAGCCTTGTGAAACAATTTCATCGCAATATGTTTCAAATCAGAATTCGACTTCCAACGGTTCATTTGTGAACGAGCTGAACACTGCCTTTGCATTTTTGATGTAAAGAGCCTGTGTGTTTTCGTCGTTTTCATCGTACATTGCACGAAGCGACGGATAAGCATCCAGCATTGACCTGCGTGCTTCAACCCTGTTATCTTCAACAAGTTCCCCGCTCAGCCTAAGCCATTCACCCGTTTCTGCTTTAAACGCACAAAGTTCAAACTTGGGATTCGCTGCAAGCTGTTTTGAAACATCCTTCGCTCTGCCCGTTTGAATATACAGTTTGCCGTCAAAGATATGAATCGTGCCGAACGGACGTACTCTCGGCTGCTCGCCGTCCGATGTTGCAAGGTAGTATGTCCCTGTATCCTTCAAAAACCGGCAAACTTTTTCCATTGCTTCGCGCGATGCAGCCGTTGCGCGGGTGTTTTCAGCATTTTTGTTCATGTACGCTGCCTCCTGATTAATTATTTTACAACGATGTTCACGATGTTGCGAACGGCAATGAATTTCACAATATTCTTGCCCTCGACCCACGGCAGAACTTCTTCATTTTCAAGCACAAGTTTGCGCAAAGCTTCCGTTTCCATGCCGACAGGTATGCTCATCTTTGCACGAACCTTGCCGTTGATCTGAACAGCAATTTCCATTTCATCCTTTACGAGAGCTGCCTCATCGAACTTCGGCCACTCAGTTTCATAAATCGGCTTGTCGAATCCGATGACGCTGTTCATTTCCTCCGTGATATGCGGCGCAACGGGATTCATCAACACAAGCAGTGTGTGCAGCTCATCACGAGTGACATCGCCCTTTGCGTAAATATCGTTTACAAGGCTCATCATCGCCGCAATCGCGGTGTTGAACTTCATACGTTCGTAATCTTCACTTACCTTTTTGATGCAGCCGTGGACTGCCGGAGCAAGCTCCCTGCGAATGCCCTCGCCTTCCGTGAGCATATCCTGCAAACGCCACACACGCTCAAGGAATCTGCGGCAGCCCTTAACACCCGCCGTGCTCCACGGAATCGTTTGGTCAAATGCGCCTATGAACATCTCATACATGCGCACGGTATCTGCACCGTATTCATTCACAAGGTCATCGGGGTTGATAACATTGCCGAAAGATTTGCTCATTTTTCTTCCGTCCTCGGCAAGAATCATTCCGTGGCTGGTGCGCTTCATATAAGGTTCCGGGCAGCTTACAACGCCGATATCATACAGGAATTTATGCCAGAATCTTGAGTACAGCAGATGCAGCGTTGTATGCTCCATTCCGCCGTTGTACCAATCCACGGGCAGCCAGTAATCGAGCTTTGCTTTATCCGCGATTGCGGTATCGTTATGCGGATCGCAATAACGTATATAATACCAACTTGAACCCGCCCAATTGGGCATTGTGTCTATCTCGCGTTCAGCAGGTGCACCGCATTTCGGGCAGGTGGTATGGATCCACTCTGTCGCCCTTGCAAGCGCGGATGAACCGTCTTCAGCCGGACGGAAGTCATCAAGTTCGGGCAATTTGAGCGGAAGTTCATCCTCCGGCACGGGAACCCAACCGCAATGATCGCAGTGAACCAGAGGTATCGGTTCTCCCCAGTAACGCTGACGGCTGAACAGCCAATCGCGGAGCTTGAAATTCGTCTTTTTCTTTCCGATGCCCCCTTCTTCAAGCCAATGAATCATTGCGTTCTTTGCGTCCGCAACCTGCATTCCGTTCAGGAAGCCGGAATTTACTAAGATACCGTTTTCGCAGTCCGTAAATGCCTCATTTTCAATGTTTCCGCCTGATACAACTTCAACTATCGGCAGTCCCATCTTCTTTGCAAAGGCATAATCCCTCGTGTCGTGTGCGGGAACAGCCATAATTGCGCCCGTTCCGTAACCCATGAGGACATAATCCGAAATCCATACGGGAATCGGATTGCCCGTTGCAGGGTTAATTGCAGTGATGCCTTCAAGCGGCACGCCTGTTTTTTCCTTTGCAAGCTCGCTGCGCTCGAAATCGCTCTTGTGCGCCGCCTGTTCACGATAAGCGTTAACGGCCTCCATATTTGTAATTTTATCAGCCATTGCGTTCACGATCGGATGCTCGGGTGCAACTACCATATATGTTGCGCCGAACAGCGTATCCGGGCGAGTGGTGAATATGCGCAGTCCTTCGGGATACCCTTCAATTTTGAAAGTTACTTCCGCACCGATGCTGCGGCCGATCCAGTTTTTTTGCGATGATTTCACTCTGTCGATAAAATCAACGGTATCAAGGTCGTCAATCAGCCTGTCTGCATATTCCGTTATGCGCAGCATCCACTGAGAACGAACCTTTCGCACAACGGGCGAACCGCAGCGTTCGCAGTTGCCGTCAACGACTTCCTCATTCGCAAGACCAACCTTGCAGGAAGGGCAGAAATTGATAGGAAGCTCCGCTTTATATGCAAGGCCCTTTTCGAAAAGTTTCAGGAAAATCCACTGCGTCCAACGATAGTATGCAGGATCGGACGTATAGATTTCACGCGAGTAATCAAACGAAAATCCAAGCATTTTCAGCTGATTGTGAAAAACGCGCATATTGCGCTCAGTTACCTTTGCGGGGTGTTCGCCGGTTTTTATTGCATAATTCTCCGTCGGCAGACCGAAGCTGTCATAACCGATCGGGAAAAGGACATTGTAGCCTTCCATGCGGCGTTTTCTTGAAATAATATCCAACGCTGTGTTGCTGCGCGGATGACCGACATGCAACCCTGCTCCGCTGGGAAACGGAAATTCAATTAGAGCATAATATTTCGGCTTTGTAAAGTCGTCTTTTGCTTCAAAGCAATGCGTATCATCCCATATTTTTTGCCATTTTCTTTCGATTGGCAAATGTTCATAACGTTCACTCATAGATTATTATTCTCCTTCTTGGTGTTGTTTCGAATTCAATTCATAAAAAAACCCCCGCTCGAATGCGGCATTGACTGCCGATCCGAAGACGAGGGAAATACACGATAATCTGCCCACGCGGTACCACTCCGGTTGCTTTGCCGCACACTGAATATGCGCAGCAAAACCGCTCAATGCCCTTAACGCGGGCTTGCGTTTGCAACTAATGCAGGAAAGCTTTTTATACTGAAAAATGTCTCCCCTGCCTCGCGGCAAAAGCTCTGCGGTGAGCAACAAACCCCTTGCACCGTCTCGCACCATACCGACGGTTCTCTTATGCCTCGGAGTGTTTGTATATCCGCTTCAAAGCCGGTAGCATTATTAACATGATTTGCACATGACTTCCGTACTTCAGCAATTCGAACTGCGGCAGTCATCCAAGCATACTCTCGGTTAACGGAATGCACTGCCGTTCACCTGATGCAAGTATAATTATAGCCGTTTTTTTTCGTTTGTCAAGAAAAAACCGACGCCATCAATTTTTGAACAATGCAGCTTGGGACCGATTTCGCACAGAACGGTTTGATTTTCCGTTCGGAACTGTTTCCGTCACGCTGCCATGCTCATGAGTTTCTCCACCAAAGAGCGAACCCATCCGATAATTTCATCTGTGTAAAGGTAACACAGCACTGCCGCAGCTGCAAAAAGCAACGCCGCTGTAAGCAGACCGATAAGCGCGGCACGCGCGTACGAACGACTGTTTTTGTTGATGCCCTCCGCAAATGCAAAAACGAACAGCACAACTATATTCACAATCGGAATCATGAACAGGAGCTTGCGCCAAATAAAGCTCCATGTACTTAACGGTTTCACCGGCGGCTGAACCGCTGCTGCAGACTCGCAAGGTGCAGCATTTTTATCCTTTTCTGTCGAAATTCCGTTTGCGGGCTGCGCTTTGAGATTATCATCGTTTGCTGCGCTCATTCGTTCGCCGCTGTTTTCGTCTGCGCCGGCAACGTCACTGTTTTCTGCAACGGTATTCCCTGAATTTGTTTCATGCGTTCCGTCCGCTGCATCCGATGTGAAAACCGCATCCATTACGGATGAGTCATCATTATTACTGTTCTCAGAAGCAGTCATTTTTTCCTGTTTAGGCAGATTATCGAGTCTTCCACCGCACCCTGTGCAGAATAATGCCCCGTCAGCCGCCTCTTTACCGCAATTTGGACAAATCATGTTTCACGTTTCCTTTCGATTTTTCGTTTGGTATTGACTCTGCAAAACAAAACCCTATGCAATGCCGCACTTTCATGAGTGCTTTGATTGGTTCTGAAGTTTTTCAAGTACACCCGGATACTATCTTTATGGGTTAAGCCCGAATCTGTGAACTTTCTCCGCAAAAGGTTACTTATCAAGGTTTACTCCGTTTGCCGATTACACAATTTTCTTGCGTTTATATGTTATCACACTTTCATGTCCTTGTATACAGTCTTTTGCAAAATAACGAAAAGAATCCACATTTTCAACAAAAAATCCGCGGCAGAGTCAATTTCGTGCAAGCTTATTACACATATTTGTGACGCAATGCCCGTATGCTCGGAACGCGGACGCTCTCGGTTTTCAAAAAAACTCTGCCTCGGGCAGGTTCAATTTCCGAACCTGCCCGCAGCAGAGCCGCTTGTTATTCAAATCAACTTACGAGTTCCTTTGCAAGATCCGCATTGGCTTCCTTTTCAAGCACCGTGTATGCAATCTTGCCGACAAGAGTCTTCGGCAATTCCGAACGGAATTCGATAGTATACGGCATTGCGTATTTTGCAATATGCTTTTTGCAATAGTTCAGAATATCCTGCCGCAGTTCCTCGGAGGGCTCGAACCCGTCCCTCAGGACAACGTATGCAAGCACTTTTTCCATCTTGTACGGATCTTTTACGCCGATTACGCAGCTCATCTGAACGGCATCGTGTCCGTCTATGATGTTTTCAAGCTGGGACGGATAAACGTTGTATCCGCTCGTAACAATCATTCGCTTAATGCGCTGTTTGAAATAGATGAATCCGTCCTTATCCATGCTGCCGAGGTCGCCCGTATGCAGCCACACATGGCCGTCCGAATGCGTGCGCAATGTGTTTGCATTCTCTTCCTTGTGGTTGAGATAACCTATCATTACGGAAGGTCCGCGAAGGCAGATTTCGCCCAGTTCGCCGTAAGGAACTTCATCGTTTGTGCCGACAGCGCAAATCTGATAGTATGTGTCGGGATAAGGCAGGCCGATGCTGCCCTCACGCTCCTGATTGTAAGGCGTAAGACAGCTTGCGGTAACGCATTCGGTCGTTCCGTAGCCCTCACGAACATGAACTGTTGCACCGTGCGCTTCAAGGAATGCATCGAATCTGCGTTTCAATTCAACCGAAAGCGAATCACCGCCCGAGAATACGCCGCGCAGGTAGTCGAGTTTCTCGCCGTCAAGATAAGGATTGCGCGTTATCGCTTCAAACAGGGTCGGTACACCCGCGATATAATTGGGCTTTTCCTTTTTGATGAGCTCTGCATATTTCTTAACATTGAACTGAGGAACAAGAATGCTTGTTCCGCCGACTTCAAGCATCGTGTGTATGCAGACGCCGAGTCCGAAACCGTGGAAAATCGGCATTGCCGCCAGCATTCTTGCATGACGCACAACGCTGTTGCACATAGCCGCGGTTTGCAGTCCGAGAGCATTAAAGTTCATTCCGCTGAGCTGAATGCCCTTTGTGACACCCGTTGTTCCGCCCGAAAACAGTATGACGGCCGTTTCATTCGCCGGCATATGAACGATATATTTTGCAAGATCGACTTTTTTTCCGTTCCCGATAAAATCTTTCCAGAAGATAACGGAAGGATCCGCCTTGTTGACTTTGTTCTTTTTTGCATTCATCAGCTTGAATGCAGTGGACTTGACGGCGCCGAGCTCATCAGCCGCAGAAGTTATGATAACCTTTTTGACAGGATATGTTTTTTCAGCCTCCGCAACTTTTGAATAGAACTGGTCGAGCGTCAGCAAATAGTCACTTTTTACTTCCTTAAGGTAGTAAATTATTTCGCTGACAGCCGAAAGCGGATGAATCATGCTTGCGACCGCACCGATTCGATTGAGTGCGTACATGCAGAACACCGCCTGCGGAACGTTCGGCATGCAAATTGTGACCATATCACCTTTTTTTACGCCGAGAGCTACAAATCCCGCAGCTGCTTGATTGATTTTTTCAACAAGAACGGTGTAGCTGAATGTTTTGTCCATGAAGGAAATTGCAGGAAAATCCTTTTCCTTTTCTGCCGTCTTCAGCACCGCATCCGCAATGCTCACATTCGGATACTCAAGGTGAAAAGGAACGTCACCGTAATTTGCAAGCCACGGTGCGCCCTGTTCCAACGGGTTCATTTGATTGTTTTGCATATTATTCCTTTCGATTTTTGGGAAAAATCGAAATACGCAGCAACACACGGAGGACAATGCGCGCATTTTCTGTTTTGCGTCATTGTCCGACCGCTGTGCCGTTGTTCCGTTGTTGTTTGCGTTTGTTCAGAACTCAACAGGAGTCTGAATCGGCTGATCAAGCAATTCCGGCTCGCTGAGCAGTTTTTTTAGCAGCGTTACACTTTTTGCAAAATAAACGCCGTCCGCAATGCGTTCATCAACAGTCAGCCCGAGTCTCAGCGCGTCACGCATTTCATAGCTTCCGTCAGCGTTGAAGAACGGGTGCAAATGTTTTTCATCAATAATAGCAAATAAAGAATTAGTGCCCCAGTTCGTCAGGTGATGATAGCTCGCATGCATCTTGATGCTTCCGAGATTGCTTATAAAAACGGATGAATTGTATGGGTCATCCTTTGTAAGCCATGTCGGAACCCAACCGTGATAATCCAGCCACATCAGAATGCCGACCACGATTCGAAGAAGAAAGCGCGGCATTTTTGTCAACGTTTCCATTGCGTCGGTCGTGCCGTCCGTCTTGTCGTGCTTGCGCACGGAAGTTACGAATTTTTCAACTTTATCGTGAATCTGATCAACCGGCGGCTGCCCCTGCCTGTCAATGTCTACAATCGCAAGTGCTTCATAGGAATTATCCTCGAAACGCTTTTTAACAACAAAGGAGACACTCAATGCCTTGCGCTCGTAAACCCGATGTCCCGCAACAAAGCAATTCAGCCTTGGGCGCAGGGTTACGGTTTTTGCAATAGCAGCGCAGAGCACATGAAACAAAGTGTACCTGAATGCGGGATTTGATGCATTCTTTTTTGCAACGTATTCATTCACGGCGGTAAGGTCGATAAGCTCGCTCATCACTGCCTCATTATCGCACCTGTTCGGAAGCAGATACGGAATAAATTTGTGCATTGCATCAAGATCTCTCAAAAGGTATGCATCCTTGCGGTCGCCGCGGCGACGCTTTCGGTTTGTTTCCATCGTATTGATTCTCCCATTGTTCAGCGGGTATTGGAAGCATCATGTATACTTCCCACTGTAAACATATCTATTATAGCCCGCTGCGCCGCATTTGTCAAATTTTGTACCCGTTCATGCCGCATTTTTTTGATACATATCTGTGGTTAATCCGACAGCACCGCTCCGTATGCCGCAATTCTGTTTCATCTGACAACACTTCGAACGAGCCGCCGTTTTCATTTTGAACCTTGCACAACCTCGTTTTTTTGTTTTATTACGCTCAGTAACTGCATTGAAGCCGAAAAGCATAAGAGGCAGTTTTTTTATACATGACGGTGTTGCAATCGCGTTTTGTTATGATATAATGAGTGTGCGAAACAGATAATACGACTTCTAAGCTGCCCGCAGCGGGCAAAAATGCAACAGCTTATGTTGTGCGGAGCCGCAGTTCAGTCGACATAATGCAATCAACTTCACGTTGTCTGATTGCGGCAATGCGGGTTATATATTTTATGAACAGCCGTTCCGCAAAAAGACCGGTTAAAACTATACAGCAGGCATTGGTTTATTTCGTTTTCGGATAATCACCGAGTGCGGTATTTTATCGGGAACCGTTCTTGTTTATTCTTTAAAAACTCAGAAAGGGACAACTATGCAGTTACATTTGACATTCAGCGCTCGGCATGTCCGTTTGCCGCTGTCGCACCGATACGCCTTGCAGGGAATGCTCTATCATGCTCTTGCAAGCAATCCGCATTATTCAAATTATGTACACAACAGCGGATATTCTTGCGGCGCGCGCAATTATAAGCTTTTTACTTTCGGCCGTCTTTCGGGACCGTTCATGCACAGCGAACGTGAAATCATCTTTAAGGATACCGTGCATTTTGAGGTTCGCAGCGTTGATCCGAATTTCGTGTATCAACTCGGTTCGGTGCTGTGTCCGAGCAGCCAAATCAATTTGTTTGAAAACACACTTGAAATTCTGGACAGCCGCATTGAAGATTATTCACCCAATACCTGCTGTGCAAAAATCTCAATGCTGTCGCCTATTACGGTTTTTGAAACCGAGAGAAGCGGTTATCGCCGCTTTATAGCCCCCGATGAATCTCTGTTCTATACTGCTGTGGTCAACAATGCGCTCAGAAAATGGCAGAGCTATTTCAACACGCCCGCACCGACGGATTTTTCCTTTGAACCTGCCCTTCCTACGGCGGAGTTAATTCAGAATCATCGCATCGTTTCAAGGTTTAAAAGATCCACCATCGTTTCATACGGCGGCAGCTATGTTTTGCGCGGCAACGGCAAGCTTATCAACTTTCTTTATGACGCAGGTCTCGGTTCAAAAAACTCACAGGGACTCGGCATGTTTAATATTGAATCATTTCCCGACCTTTAAACATTTTATTCTGCCGCATTTTCTCCGAACAGCCTTCCAACCGTTTCACGCAGACGCTTACGCAGCGGCGGAACGTACTCTTTCGAATTATATATTTTTATAAATTCTTATTTATCCGCCCAAAGATATTCAACAGTTTCTCCCGGCTGCAATACAACGGAGTCTTTTTTCGCGCTGACAAAGCACAAATAGCCCATATATATTGAATCCTGCGAGAAGTCCGTAAATATAGGCTGAAGCACATCCGCGGCAAGCCCTGTTTCTTCACGGAGCTCTCGTCTTGCTGCGGTTTCCGGATATTCTCCACGCTGTACCGAACCGCCCGCACTGCTTTCCCAAAGCCCGGGATAACCGCCTTTATTGTAATCCCGCCGTGTCAAAAGAACCGAACCGTCCTGATGCACTGCCAAAACTTCAACAACAATGTGGTATAACCCTTCCGGTATCGGCTCCCCGCGTATCAGGAGCTGCCCGGTGTGCTCCCCTGTTTCCGTGTATGCATCTCAAAGCTCGGGAACGCCGATGTACCATGACGGTATCTCATTCGTCATACCGTTGTACCATTCATAAACCTCACGGGTCTGACGGAGCATAACCTGAATTTCTTCCTCTCCGAATCTAACTGCCCACGGCACGGATGCAATCCCGTTTATGCATGTATACAGTGCGAGCAGTTTCCAGAATTCCGGCGGCACAGCATTATCAAAATAGCCGTTCACAATTCCGGATGCAAAATACGGTGAAAGGTGTGCGCTCCACACAAGGCGATTGAATTCCTGCCACGGATCGCCGAAATCCGAGCGATTAAAATCTATAACGATAAGTTCGCCGGAATCGTTTACAAGAAAATTGCCGATATGATAATCCCCGTGGCGAAAAGTCTGCGGCCTGTTTTTCAGCAGATGCCGATTCGCCTTGATATATTCGACAAAGGAATCTGCAACATCATTTTTGATGCTGCATTCACGGCAAAGCCTTAACTTGTTCTCTATGGATACATTAATGCGTTTCTCCCAGTTCTGTGCATTGTACGGAGCCGGAACTTCGTGTATGTATTTCAAAACTCTGCCTGCCCTCAGTCCGAAAGCGTACTGTTCCGCAGCGGGCATCACTGCAACAGCGGGTTCGGCCGCGCCGCCGTCCGCCCAGGCATAAACAGCATATGTTCCTTCGGTGTGCTGTCGAATATCATCACAAAAAGCATGGATATCATCAAGCTTACCGCACTCGATCGGTATGCTCATCGGAACTTGCTGCATCGGAATGTTTTCGGCCGCACTAATTATCGATGCGCATTTCTTCTGTGCTTCAAACAGAGTTATAAAATCGGGATTTATCTTTCCCGGGGTAACGCGCAAAAGGTACTTTTTGCCGTCGGCACCCAATGCAAAATACTTATAATCATCCGACCAACCTTGGGTTATCGGTGTCTTTTCGATGTATTTTATCATTCTTTTCCTTTCAAAAGGCATTCGGCGGTTTATCTCTGCCTTTTTCTGCCGCCGCCGAAACATTTGCTCAGTTTGCTCTGCTTCACTCCGTCTTGTTTTTGCCGCGCCTGCGTTTCACCGCAATAACCGCCGCAAAGGCCGCAGTCAGTATAATCGCACCGCATACGATCATGATATAGGGCGTACGGTCTTTTTTTATGACTTTTTCAATGGCAAAAATACCATTGTTGTTCAGCTCAAACACAATGTATTTACCGTCACGCTCGAATTCGCGCTCAGTCCAACCGGCATCGGTCAATACGCTCAGCTTGCAATCCTCTTCCGAGAGACAGCGCACGGTGTATGTGCTTTCGCCGGCCTCCGCGCCGAAAACGCAAATGTGGAAAGCAGCTGTCGGAACTCCTTCGCCAAACCCGTTTTTTAACGCAAACTCCGCCGCATCTTCGGCAACGACATAAGCTTCATCGTCAAAAATGCCCTCAACAAGGATTTGGGGAATCTCTTCGTTTGTTGCAATTGTTGTTATCATTCGGTGCCACTCCCCGCTCACGGTTTGACTGAACGTTACGCAATCCGCTCCGAAATCATCCCACCGCCAATACTTGCCCTGTTCGTTCCCGACTTGCGGAAGATCCGTGATTCTGCCGCCGCAGGGAACCTCGAAAACCTCTGTGATTTTGCCGTCTATGCTGAATTTGACCGTTACCTTTTTGAACAAATTCGGTGTTTTTGCTTTTTCGGCAAGTTCGTTAAGACTCACCGCATACGCAATGCCTGCATAGCTTATGCCGTCAATGCCGCCCAAGCCGCGCACCGAATCGAACGAGTCATTAAACTTAGATGTGTCTGCAAAGATATTGTTTCTGCACTCCTCCGTCAGTTCTCCCGCAATTGCGCCGATATAGGCTCCGTCGGCAAAGCTTGATTTTCCGGCAAACAGCATTGTCGGTACCGCCGCACAGTCAATCACCGATTTCGCACTTCCCGCAATGCCGCCGACATAAGCTTTGCCGTCGAGTGCAGTAATGCTGCCGCATTCACGAATTGTTCCTGAAAGTCTTCCTGCAACACCGCCTGCGTATTCCCTTCCCGCCTTAACGCTGCCGCCGCTTTCGCAGCCAAGCAAAAAGCCGCGGCTGCCGTAACCGAGAATTCCCCCTGCATTATCATACTTTGCCGAAATCACCGCATCATTTGAACACATGAAAACGGTTGCCCTGATAAAAAGAGTCGTATCGGTGAAAAGAACATCATCGATTGACGGAATGTCTATCTCCTCCAAGTCGGATGGAAGTTCTTTTGAAAGGTTCCCGATAATTCCGCCTATACCGTAGTCGCCGGAAACATCGCCGAAATTTCTGCACTTTGCGGCCATTCCGCCTGCTTGATTTTCAGCATCACGTTCCGCATTTTCGGAAATATCTTTAATGTTCCCGCCGTTTCCGTTCAATACGTTGCGTATGTTTTCGCGGAGGAGCCGCATTGACTCCACACATTTTTGAACACTGTTTTCCAGTCTGTTACCGTCTGCTTTAACCAGTTCAAGGTATTCGCTTGCTGTTTTTGTGAGTTCATCAAGTTTTTGTTCGGCATTTTTAATAAGCTTGCAGCAATCCTCCGCCGCCTGCCGCAAACCGCTGATTGACACGGACAACAGTCCGTTCAGTGCCTCCGCAAGTGCCTTCAATGCAGGAGCGGCCGAAGCAATATCGCCAAGCAGGATGCGCAGCTGCTCAATCTTTGCCTCCAATTCCTGAAGCAGTTCAACCCACTCGGACGGCTCTGCATTCCGCAGTTCTCTGATTATCAATTCAATTTCGGCAATCAGCTGAGTTACTTCCGCTGAATCCGCAAATGCTTTCCACAAAGTTTCAAGGTTTTGTTCAATGGTGTCCAAATACTTTTCCGCATCGGCAAGCCATGCGGCATCACCCGCAATGATATCAAGATCGGCAGACAACCCTTCTCTAAGCTCTTCCGCTTCCTCAAGCACTTTGCGAAGCCCTTCTCCACCGTCCTGCACAGCCTGTCGAAGGTTCGATATAGTTTCATCCAATGCGTCCGAAAAGCCCAGTATGCTTTCATTCAATATTTCAAGCGTATTCTTCCCGTATTCAACTTTGTAAAACGGTTCGGACTGACCGATGATTCCGCCTATATCGCGTCTTCCGCGAACATTTCCGTTGTTAATACAGTCGCCTGTAAAGCCACTGTTGAGCCCCGCAATGCCGCCGACATTATAACCCGTGTGCAGATATCCGATTTCGGCACTGTTCATGCAGCCCGTCACCGTTCCTGTGTTCGTCCCCGCAATGCCGCCGATATTTCTTGACCGTTCGTTTGCCGAAAGATTAACCCCGCCGGTATTCGTGCACTCATGGATTTCTCCCGCATTCACACCGACAATGCCGCCGATTTTGTACGTTCCCGAAAGCTCCGCCGAAGAACTGCATTCGATTATTTTCCCGCTTTGTTCGTTTATGCCTGCGATTCCTCCGACAGCGCTGTATGCATCCAGTCTGCCCGCTGCAGCGCAATTGCGAATCGTGCCGCGATTCACGCCGCAAATCATCCCCGCCGTTCCGGATTGTCCGGTTACAGTCACGGAACCGCTGACATTCAACTCACATACAGTTGCATCCTTTTCGATAATTCGAAACAACCCTGTTCTTTCCGCATCCGTATTCGGCTTCATTCCGCTCACAGTATGTCCGCCGCCGTCAAAGTTTCCGAAAAACACGGGAACGGCATAATCCGTCTCTCCGCTCAAATCGATATCCGCAGTCAGGTTTACCGAAAGACCCTTTGAAAACGAATCCAAACGGCAGTTCTCTTTAAACTCCAGCCATTCCGCTTTTGTTGCAATGCGCACCGTGTTTATGCTCGCCGCAACTGAGTGTATCGGCACGAACAGGCAGCAAAACAGGGTTGCAGCCAGAAGCATTCCGCAAGCAAACAACCGCAGTTTAAAGCGGAGTTTTTGATTAACACCACACCCGGAGCAAGCCGGGCAGTCGCCCGTCATCGTCTTTTTTTCACTTTGTTTCATCGAGCTTTTCCTGTTCATCCGCGCCGCCTCCGAGCAATTTTTTAAAATCAATCATTGTTTTTTCAATCAGTTTATTTCCAACCAAAAGCACCTGCGGCAAAACCGTGAGCACAAGTATCACCGAAATCAATGCACCGCGTCCAAGCGTCAGCCCGATTGAGCTGATGTAGAGATCGGTGGTCCGCAAAGCAATAATAAATCCTGCCGCCGTCATAATTGTTCCGGAAGTCAGTATTGTTGAAAAGCTTTCGTTAACGGCAATTGCCATCGCCTGTTTCGGCGCATAATCCTGTTTTCTGAGCTGAAACCTGTTATACAAAACAATTGCATAGTCGATCGTCGCACCCATCTGTATCGCACTTACGATAAGATAAGTAACGAAGAAAAGGTTCGTCCCCGTGATATACGGGAAAGAGAAGTTAAGCCAAATACTGCTCTGAATCACAAGAATCAGCAGCACGGCCGCACCGAGCGAGCGGAATGTGAACAGCAGCACAACAAAAACAAATGCAATCGTCAAAAAAGACACACGATTGTTGTCCATTCTGAATGAATCCTCCAGATCCTTTGCGCTGGTTATGTCCCCGATTACGATTATCGCATCTTCCGAAAGCTCCGTTTTTCCGTTTTCGGAATATAATTTGCGTGCAGACGATTCTATGTTTTCAATCAGAGCAACACTTTCCTCTCCTTCAACCGGCACGGCGGCATTGAATACGATTCGTGAATAATGCTCGCCGCGCAGCTGCACAAGCGCATCATCCAGCGTTCCGCGCATGGATTCAATCATTTGCTCCTTGTCGTCATCAAGAGTTATCATTCCCCTGTCCTTTGCTTCAAAAAGAAACTCAAGCATGTCAATAAGCGGCACGGCAAACGCATCGCTGTCGCCGAGAATGGGCTGAAAGCTGTCATGTTCATAGCCGTACAGCGCATACAGAAGCTTTGCGGTTTCAATATCAACACCCAGAAGTTCGGAAGCGGCGCGGGCGGTGTACGGATCCGTCAGCACACGCCCCTCCTCAATCTCTATGCTTGCAAGCCCGAGTGCCGAACGTATCCCCGGAAGACCGTTAACCTCCGAAATAAGTGCCTTCTCCTTTGTATAATCTCCGACAGGAACGAGTACCGCTATCATATTTGTTTCATCAAACGTGTTGTAGATATGGGCTTTTATTCTGTCCTGCTCCGAAAGCGTAATCCTGTCCGTTTCGGAATCCGAAAATGTGTATTCGCATTTTGCCGAAAACACGATTGCAGCCGGCAGCAAAAACGCGAATATAATCAGGAACACGGGAATTTTTTTTGAAAGCAATCTTCCCCAACCCATTATATTCGGAACAAGATTCTTATGGCGGGTTTTAAGCAAAGCCTTGTGGAACAGCATAATGAGTCCCGGCATAAGCAAAAACACCGTGAGCATGCTGCATATGATGCCTTTCGTCAGAACGAGACCCAAATCATAACCAAGGCGGAACTGCATCAGCATCAGAGCAACAAGTCCCGAAATCGTTGTCAGGCTTGATGACGATATTTCAATTATTGAATATGCAAGTGAATCCGTAAGCGCGCTTTTAACATTGCGCTGCCTGTCATATTCATCCTGAAAACGATGGCAGAAAATAATCGCATAGTCTATTGCAAGCGCAAGCTGAAGAATGATTGCAATGGAATTCGTTACTGACGAAATCTCCCGAAGCCAATAATTCGTGCCCATATTCAGCACCGCCGCCACTGCAAAAACAATGAAAAGGATTATAACCTCAAAATAGCTTTTCGACGTAAACAAAAGTACTGCCGCAATTACAATGAGTGCGAGAATAAGAACCTGCGTTATTTCCCCCGCAATCTGCTTCACGTAATCCTGTCCGACAGTTGTTGAAACGCTTACTTCATAATCCGAAAGGCTGTCCTTAATCTGTTCAAGCGCACCAATCGCACGTTCATCCTCGCTTTCGGCAGAAAAAGCAACCGTGAAAAGCGCAGATGAGGACGCATAGTGTTCCGACGAATCGTCAAAAGAAACAGTTGCAACATTTTCAATTTCACGCAGGTTCTCGGCAAGTTCTGCGGCTTTCTCATATGTAATGTTAGAAACCATGACATTTGCCGAAGCAAAAGCCGTGAACTCATTTTCCATGACGGTAAGGCCCCGCCTCGTCGCCGTTTTCGGCGGCAGCAGTGCCGTTATATCTTCATTCACGCGGACCTTGCTTATTGAAAGCGCGCTGTATATAACGAGCACAACAAACAGAAGCATAATAATTATATGCTTTTCCACGATAAATTTCGCAATTTTGCGCATGATGCTGTTACTCATTCGTTTTCACCTCGGGCTTTGTGCTTTTTTCGGCGTTTGTATATTTTTCGTGTTTTTGTTCTTCAACTGAGTCCGAATCCGTTCAGTCAAAGTAACCGTCTTTTTTCAAAAGCTCATGCAGTTTTTGTTCCGTCTTTAAAACTTCGAGCGTATCCTCAGCCGTTTTTAATGCGCTGCGGCGGGTACGTTCGGGCAAGTTCGTTTTTTTTGCGCGAAGCAAAAGGTTCTTCGGCGTGTGCGAAAGGTCAACAAATTCCATCAATCCCGTCCTGTATCCGCATGCCGTCAGAAGCTTTTGCCGTATCGAGTCCGTTATCAATGCCGAAACACGCTCCCGCAGTATCCCGTTATCGTCAAATATCGGCAATGCAGCATAATCAGCCTTTCCCGCCAATTCATGCTGGCAGCAAGGCACCGAAAGAATGTACTTTGCACCTCGCTTCACTGCATTATACAGTGCATAATCCGTCGCTGTGTCGCATGCGTGAAGCGTTATCACCATATCGATTGTCTCATCCGCAGCGCAGTCCGCTATATCTCCCGCTTGAAAATGCAAATTCGAATAACCGTATTTCTCTGCAAGCTTCGTGCAGAAATCGATAACATCCTCCTTCAAATCGACTCCTGTCATTTGTACGGGGATTTTGCGAATAAAAGTGAAATAATAATACACGATGAACGTGAGATATGACTTTCCGCACCCGAAATCGATAATTCTCATCGGTTTCTTCTCTGCGTCATTATTTTCTCCGTCAACAGCCTCATCTTTTACAATTTCGTCGATGAATTCCAAAAATCTGTTTATCTGTTTAAACTTGTCGTACATGGCCTTGTGTACCCACCGTTACTTGTCATAACGCCCATGTCCGCCAGCGGGGGGATGACAGTGCCCTCTGCAAGGATGTATTTCTTCTTTCGGTTTTGCGATTCAACTGCCTTCGGAGCTGCTGTGCAGGCGCGGCTGCCGGTCAGCAGATTGCCCTTTTTTGTCAGCTTTGCCGTAAATTCGCGCTCGCCGTTCCACGCATTCACCTGCGTATATCCCTCAAAATCGGAACATATGCGCATCGCAGCCTCGTTTTTTTCACAATACTCATGGAACGCCTGCTTCTCCGTCAGCCTTTCAATGAAATATTGGCCGTTTACAAGTGAAAACGTGCTCTTCTTGTATCGTTTTTCCCCGCGCGGACCGCTGAGCACGATCCTGTGCGCACCGCAGGAAATAATTTGTTCCGCAAATTCACTGATACTTTCCATATTTTCCTCGTCAAAAGTCGCATTTTCAAGAGGTGCCCTTGCGTGTTTCACGCATGGCATGAATTCTCCTCTCATTATAATACTTTATCATCTTACGCCGAAAATCGCAAGTGGCAGACGCATTATTCTGAGACAAACTCTGCGCATACCGTCCTTTTTACCGAAAAAGCGACTGATGCTGTTGACATTCAGTACATAATCTGTTATTATAATTCTCGGAAATAGAGTGTGAACTAATTTCGAATTATTCTCAACTCTACAAAAGTTTTTGTTTGTTTTTTTAAAAGGGTTTATCATGACAAGACGCTACGACAGTCAGGAAGTAAGGCGGCGGACAATTTCCGCGGGAATAAAGCTTTTTATTGAAAAAGGCTACCATAAAACAACCGTATCGGATATTTGCAGGCTTGCGGATGTTTCAAACGGTTCCTTTTTCAACGTTTTTCGAACAAAGAACGGCTTATTGATGGAGCTTGTTGTTAATATGTTCAACGGACAGTTTGATGCCGCGGATTCACTCCTTCCCGCCGATTCCGAGCCGCATATGCTTTATGTTTTTGAAACTGCAATTCAGCTTGCCATTGCCGAAACAAGCGAGAACCTGCGGGATATCTACGTCGAAGCATACACCAACCGCGAAACGCTCTGTTATATACATGACAGAACGGCGGCAAGACTGTTTGAGCTGTTCCGTCCGTTCAATCCCGATTGGAGTGAAAGCCGCTGCTTTGAAACCGAAATCGGTACTGCTGCGGTAATGAGCGGATATATGCGTTACCCCTGCAATCGCTATTTCACTTTTGAGCAAAAGTTGGAACGTTTTCTTGATATTGCATTAAAGGCCTACAATGTTCCCGATGCCATGCGTTCCGATGCCGTCGAACGCATTAAAGCTGTTGACATTCGAAATTATGCCGTTCGTGTCATACGTAAGCTTGCGGAATCGGTCGGGTTTGAGCACGACCTTTCATTAAACGGCGAGTCGGTTTGAACGGGTTCAACCGAGTAACGATCAACAACGGCTGATACTGATATCAAAGAGCAATACAGGCTCTCGGATATATTTAATTTGCAGGAGTAAAAAATGAAAAAAAGCGGCTGAACAAAATCATCGTCATTCTGCTTGCGGTGCTGATGCTTGCAGCCATGCTGCCTGTTTCGGCAATTGCGGAAAGCTACTCCGCCGCAAGAGATCTGCGCATTTTGAACAAAGCGCATCAGGAAGTTGAAAAAGACCTGCTTGCTGTTGATTCCGAGCAATACAAAGCAGGAAAAGCTCCCGAGGAAACAGTTGCCGAGCTTATCGGAATGCTTGAAAGCGATCCGCGCATTGCATCCGTAAAACGCGACAGCGCAACAACTTTTACCTACAAACTCCATTCAGGACTTACCGCCGTGTATGACTACAACATCATCCACGGTCGCCCTCAAGGCAAATTGCCCGAACCGAGCAGTCTTGAACAGATGCTTCCGATGAAACAGCCAATCAAACCTCACATACGAAAAGCCGCATCCGAGTCAAACCCGGGTGCGGCTTTTCAATTCACGCTGAAATTCAGCCGAAAGAAATGTTGTCAAGCGCATCAATTTGCTGCTTTTTCGGCCAGTTCATCCAGCTTTTTGTTTCTGAAATAGAGTGCAACGTCGATTAAAATCTCAACAAAATTCAGAATATAGAAGAAGAAGCTGAGGAAGAACAGGAATCCGCTGCTTCCGTCAACCGTCTGCATTATTTTGCGCGCAATTCCGCAAGCATAGCCGAGCAGCAGGAAAAGCTCAAAAAACAAACTTTTGCCCTTTGCCGTGCGTGACACAATGGATTTGCGAATCGATATCGGCCATGAAAGACCAAAACAGAATATTGTTGCTGCCTCCAAAAAATCCAACATAGTTTTCCCCTTTCTTTCCGCGATGCGGATGTTATATTCATATTGACGGCGGACGTTATTCTCCGTCCGCCGCATGACTTTGTGTTCAACAATACCGCATTATTTTCTGCGATAATCGGGAAGCAGTTTCGGAGAGACCGCTTCTGTCTCTATGCCTGCCGCCTTAAGCTGCGATTCAAACTCTGCAACATGGTTCAACGTCAGCTTTGCAGGCACTGTTTCGGCTGCACGATGAGCCGCATTTCTGCCCGCACTCCTGCCGAATACGATAATGTCAAGCAGCGAGTTGCCCATCAAACGATTTCTGCCGTGGATGCCGCCGACAGCTTCACCGGCAACATAGAGGTTTGGAACATTGGGCGTCATGCCGTCAACATTGATATCAAGTCCTCCGTTCTGATAATGCAGCGTCGGGAAAACAAGAATGGGTTCGCGGCGTATATCGATGCCGTGATTCATAAACATTCGGAGCATTGCCGGAATCCTTGCTTCGATTGTACCCTCGCCTCCGATACGCTCTATCATGGGGGTATCCAGCCAAACGGCCTTGCCGCTGCCTGTGTCAACTCCCTTGTTCCTGTCGGTGCATTCACGAATTATCGATGCAGCCGCAACATCACGGGTTTCAAGCGGATGCATGAACACTTTACCGTCGCAATTCACGAGCTTCGCACCGAGAGAGCGAACTTTTTCGGTAACGAGCGCACCGAAAATCTGCTGCGGGAACGCTGCGCCCGTGGGGTGATATTGGAGCGTGTCCGCATACAGAAGCTTTGCGCCCGCACGATAGCCGAGAACAAGACCGTCAGCCGTTGCACCATAGTGATTGGAAGTCGGGAATCCCTGATAGTGCATTCTGCCTGCACCGCCCGTTGCAATAATCACGGTTTTTGCACGCGCAACAAGCTTTTCACCTGTCTCCATGTTAAGGAGTACCGCACCTGCCGCATTTCCGTTTTCATCAAGAATAAGCTCGATTGCGGAGGTGAAATCCACAACTGGAATGCCGAGGTTAAGAACCTCATCCCGCAGCGTGCGCATTATCTCCGCACCGGAATAATCCTTTGCCGCATGCATTCTTTTGCGGGATGTTCCTCCGCCGTGAGTCGTTATCATAGTTCCGTCCGGAGCCTTGTCGAACTCAACGCCGAGTTCGTTCAGCCACTGAATCGCACCCGGAGCATCACATACCAGCTTTTGGAGCAGTTCGCGCTTTGCTGCAAAATGCCCTCCGCCGTATGCATCAAGAAAATGAATCGCAGGAGAATCATTCGGCTTGTCCGCCGCCTGAATGCCGCCCTCCGCCATCATCGTGTTTGCGTCGCCTATGCGGAGTTTTGTGACGATCATCGTGTTTGCGCCCGCATTATGAGCTTCAATCGCTGCCGACGCTCCCGCGCCGCCGCCGCCGATAACAAGCACATCAACGTCGTAATCGATTTTTCCAAGGTCAATCTCGCACGGGTTGATTCGGCTGTGTGCCTGGAGCATTTCGCAAAGCTCATGCGGAACTTCCTCGCCGCTGTTTGCGCCGACTTTAAGCACCGCAAACTCACTTGTTTTATAATCCGGATGGTACTGTTTGAGCAGTTTTTCCTTTTCTTCCGCCGTCATTCGCGCAGGTTCAAGGGCAATGTTTGCTTCCCTTGCCGCTTCAACAGCGTTAAGGGATTCACGGAATTCCTTTGAGTACATAATCCTTCTTTGCCCCCTTATTTTTCAATATCCCTGTTGTTGTACAGCTCCTGCAGTTCAGATGCAGGTTTGCCCATCAGAGCTTCCATCAGCTCGTCAAACGTTCCGTTTTCAATTTCCCGAACTCTGTTCTCAAGATGCTCGGATTTAGGCGCAAGATACTTGCCGTTCAGTCTTCTTGCAAGCATTGCAACCTGCGGATGCGATATTCCGGCAGGACAGCGTGAAGAGCAAACGCCGCACATCACGCAGTCAAAGGATTCCTCCGCGCACTTGTCAAACTCGCCGCGCTGAGCATATGCAATGTACTGCATTACGTTCAATCCCTGCGTGCAGCTCTTTGTGCATGCGTTGCATCCGACACAGGCATATATCTCCGGATAAAGCTGCATCATTATCTGCTCGGTGGGTTTAACCTTTTCAATGTCGTAAACCTGCTTGACGAGCGGGAAAAA
>ULXN01054038.1_pt1 | contig 26943 bp, 29 predicted proteins | sample 1961311 | NCBI WGS metagenome assembly ULXN01 (sample SAMEA4835839, study PRJEB28245) | human gut metagenome | biome: gut microbiome; material: fecal sample | place: Denmark | collected 2008 | reverse complement strand
AGTTATATAATATCAGCATATCGGATTTCTTTGCGCCGATAAACTATCCTTCCAAAAAAGAAAAGGATGTTTGATGAGCACAAACATCCTTTTCTTTTTTATAATCGCCTGATACGCGGCCTTCTTTTCCGTTTGGAGACTTGTTGCTGTTCTTCGTAGGCTTGCACATCCGCCAATTCCAGAATAGCGTCCAGCGGATGGATAGATGGCCCCGGCCGGAAAGATTCTTTTGAGGATGGCCTCTCCTGCTCCGAGGGTTCCCGAGAGACTCCACTACTCTTTGCTTCAGCATGGAACTGCTGTTCGAGGGCGTTGGCTGAGAAACTTCGTCCCAGCAGGGAGCCGTTGGCCACAATTCCCTGCCCGTGGTCAACAAAGGTTACGCCGTAGATTCGTCCCGCAGCATTGAGGCGAAATACCGCATCGACACCCGTGTCGTGCAGCCGCTCGCAGAACTCCGTCCGATTTGAACTCCGCGCCATGCCATCCGCAATCTTTTCCCGCAACTCATCAAGTGCTCCGGGCTCCTTCAAGGCCGTTTTCGATCGCTCGTAATAGCGTTGCAGTGCCTCATATCCGACATCCTTCCCGATCCGGCTCGACTTGAACGGCGTCCCGATGCCATAACCATCATCGGTCAGCGCCCAGTAAATCATTCCGGCATAATCGCGTCCGTCGATGGTGCCGGTTCGCTCCTCTGCCGAGACATTGAAGGCTTCGAGCAGCGTCCGCCACTCGCCAAAAGAGGCGCACAGGTAATGCCGCAGGCACGACCTTACGGTGGAGGAGACCTGCTGCTTGACATCTCCCTTCGGATAATCGACCTTGCGCAATCCCTCCCGATCCTGCAGCTCCTGGCCTTTGATGCTCGGGTGTAGCCCGTATTTTTGCTCGAGGTCCCGCAGGATCGACATCGAACGATCATACTCGTGCGAGTCAGAGATCTTCCGGCCCGTCGAATCAACTCGTAATGAAACAACGTGCAGGTGTTCGCGTGCGATGTCTCCGTGCTTGAAGACAATGTAGGGCTGCTCGCCGTAGCCCATCCGCTCCATGTATTCGCGGGCGATCTCGCCCAGTTGCTCATCAGTCAGACGGTCCTCGGGCGAGGGGTTCAGCGAGACGTGGAAAACCGTGTTGGTCGTCCGTCGGTTAGCCTGCAGGAAGGGTTCGAAGCTGGCCATACACCGTTCGTGGCTTATGCGGCCTGCAGTATCGAACGGGTCGAGCATCCGATGCCAGAAGAGCACCTCGGCCTGCCCGCAGTTGACCTTCTCCTCATTGTAGCGGATGGCACCGCCGACGGTTGCTCCCGTTCTTATATTCGCAACCATCCTTCGGCTTGTTTGGTAAGATTCAGAATCTCGATACTCAACGCTTTCAGTTCGCGGGTATGCTGTTCCAACGCAGTGATCTGGTGGGGAATCGAGACATTGGAGAAGTGGCTGTTGATGGCACGGACCACCTGATTATAGTTATTTCCGACGCGCTGAAACTGGAAGTAAAGATCGTTGAGACGTGTCAGAAACTCCACCTTTGAAGGATCACGGCGGATAACCTCGAAACGCTCGGCAAAGAGTCGTTTAACGATGAACTGGCTGCGGTTGTGCTCCAATCCGGCGGCAGCAAGCATCTGCCGGAAGCGGATCTCCTGCTCCTCGTTGAGTCGGAACGAGTATTTGTAACTCGGAGTTTGAGATTGGGGGTTGTGCTTTCGCTGACGAGTCATTCGATGGAAGATTTGGGGTTCGACTTGGGAGAACCTCACCCGCCTCGCAGAGCGAGCGTCTTTGTATGTCGAAATCATTTTCGGCATACAAAGACACAGCTCGCTCCCGTCAGGCGACGGGTACAGTTTCTGCATCCGTAGAGGACAAATCCTCTCTTGAAAAAGCAACTCCGAAACGAAAAATCACGGGCGGATTCTCTGCTGCAATATTACGAGGATCTTCAGGGATTAAAAAGCGTCCTTGTCGGCCATGCGAGGCCTCCGAAGGACATCGGGAATCAACCCCCGAAAACTGCATTACCTTGCGGGCAAACGTCCAACAATCCATCCATGAAACTGCTATTGTATTTGTTCATTGATCCTGCTTTTCAGGATTTCGGGAACAGCTTCCGTCATTTGTTCCTTCACGATGAAATGCTTCCCTTTGTTCGTGCCGGACCTTATTCCTGAATTCACGAACTCGGGAGTTCGTGCGTGAACGCACTCTTGAACATACTTGTTAAATCGCGCCTTCCTGAAGAAACAAACTATGGAAAACACACCTGTAAGCATTGCCGTATGCAATCAAAAAGGCGGCGTCGGAAAGAACATTATATCTTGAAAATCATATCAATACCTTGCATATTCTCACCGTTTGGGAGGAATCCTTCGTTTGTATGATCTTTTTCGGGAATCTTCTACTGTGATGCTCCGGCACCCCGGGCAGAACATCTCCGAAATCGCTGAGGCCGCGGGCTTCGTCTCGCCCAGCCATTTCACACGGATCTTCAAGGCTCGGGAGGGCGTTTCACCCTCCAACTGGCGCAAGACGCAGGGCGGAGAGAGCTCCCTTTCGTAACTCCGACCGGCCTCTGACGGCCTCGAATTTTTGCCTAAACAACAATTTTTCTTGCCTAAACAACAAAATCCGCGGCCGAGATTTTCCAGTTTCGTTTTTTCTGTTAATTTTGTTCTCGAACTCTTCGGTCCGAAACCATGCTTCCCTTCAAGCAAAATCCCCTTGCTGTACGTTCGCCCTTCGGAAGCGAAAGGGTGACGTGCGTCCGGATCCGAATCTCCCCCCCCCACAAAAAAATCATAACTGACGCCTCCGCGTCAACTCCGCCATGCCCGAATCCCCTCGATCCGGGCCGGGGGTGTTTTGTCCCTGCAGCAACCCGAACAAATCTTTTGAAAACCATGAATAGATTGCTGACCCTATTGTTTGCGTTGGGCCTCCTCGCGGGTCCGACCTTCGGCCAGACGGCAGACAACCCCTCCGACCCTGCCCCGGCCGAGTATACCTTCCGCTTCGTGGCGGGCGACGACATGTTCTACATCCCGTGGAGCGGCAACGGCGAAGAGCTCGACCGCCTGTTGGCCTGCATCGCGCAGAACAAGGCCGCCATCACGGAGGGCTCGGTTCCCGTTCTGGTCGACGGCTACTGCACCTCGCAGCCCTCGGAGGCCGAAAACCTCGCCTTGGCCAAGACGCGTTCGAACCGCGTGAAAACGGAGATGATCCTGCGTGGCGGGCTCACCGAGGCCTGCTTCCGGACGCAGAACCATGCCGACAAAGGCAACTTCGTCACCGTGCGCCTCGTCATCCCCGCCACTCCGTCGGAGGCCGAGTTGGAGGCGCAGCGCCGGGCTGCCGAGGAGGCCGAAGCCGAGCGTCTGGAGGCTGCGAAGCGCGCCGAAGAAGAGCGCCTCGCCGCCGAAGAGACACGCCGGGCCGTCGCCGAAACCGAGACGGTCCCGCCCGTACTGGAGGAGGCCCGTGACGAAGAGCCCGAGGAGGCTGAAAGTTGCGCCATGGGCCTCTCCCTGCGTGCCAACCTGCTGCGCTGGGCTACCCTGACCCCCGATTTAGGGCTTGAGTGGCGCATCTGCCCGTCGTGGGGCATTGCCGTAAACGGTTCGTGGACTTCATGGAACTGGAACGACAAGGACCGCCGCTATGCTCTTTGGGAAGTGGCTCCGGAAGTACGTTACTATATGGGTGAAAAGAAAGCCTGGTATGTGGGCGCGATGTTCAAGGCGGGCGAGTTCAACTACAAGCTCTCCGGCACGGGCAAGCAGGGTGACCTGATTGGCGGCGGCATTACCGGCGGCTACCAGCTGCGGCTGAACAAGGCATTAAACCTTGATTTCAACCTCGGTCTGGGCTACCTGAATGCCGACTATGAGAAATATGAAGTCATTGACGGTGTGCGAGTACGCCGCGGCAACGAGACAAAGGACTGGTGGGGCCCCATCAATGCCGGTGTGACATTGGTATGGAAAATTGGTGCAAGCCGAGCGCATTAAAGTTTACTTTAGAATGCCGAGGCGCAGCCCAATTTATGTAAGTTATTCTAACTCGGAGGAATCGAATATGAAAGCAAGACAATATATAAATATGATGGGAATGGCAGCCGCCGTGCTGCTCTCTTCCTGCGTGAAGGACACGCTCTATGACACGCCGCACCCCGACAAGGGAGCTGTCACCATCAGCCTGACGGGAGTGTCGGCCGACGAGGATTTTGCAGTCGACATCGACGGGAAGGTGGCCGACATCACCGGCTCGCCTTTTACCTACCCCGACCTGCTCGCTCCGGGAACATACCGTATGGTGGTCTATAACCGCGTGGAAGGTTTCACCTTCGACGGACAGACGGCACGGGTCAATGCCCACACGGACGGGACCTCTGTCATTTCCCTGCCGGGCTATCTGAAGACCGTCAATCAGGAGATTACCGTTACAGCTGACGACACGCTGCGTGTCAATGCCGTTCCGGTGCAGCGTGTACGTGACCTGCAACTGGAACTGGAAGTGACGCAGGGACGCCCCGAACTGATACAGAGCGTGACCGCTACCCTCAGCGGCATAGCCGGAATTTTTGATATGGAGAAGGGACAGACCATCGGCGAACCGACCTCCACGGTCTTCTCCTTCACCCGTGACGGCAGCAAGCTCACGACCGACGCCCGCCTGCTGGGTACGATGGGAGCCGTGCAGACGCTGGTACTGGACATCGTCTTTACCGATGGCGGACGCACACAGCGCACGGAGGTCGACCTGACGGAAGCCCTTGCGGACTTTAACGGCGATATGACCACCGCCTACCGTGTGACCGGAACACTGGAAACCCCCGTCGGCATGGAAGAAGGCAAGGGCGAAATTACCGGATGGGAAACGGTAGAAGGTGGTGATGCCAGTGCGGAAATGTAACGGTAACTATGCAATTTAACAATTAAAGACTATAAATATAATGAAGACAAGATTTTTTGCTTTCGCAGCGCTGGCATTGACACTTGCCGCCTGTAACAACGACAACGAGAACCTGAATGACGGCCCGGTAGCCGCCAAGTTTATCGCCGACATTACGCCCGCTACCCGCGTCAATTCGGGAGGAACCGACTGGACCGACGGCGACCGCATCGGCGTCACCGGCGCAGGCTTCATCAACATACCCTACGTGAGAGAGAGCGGCCAGTTCGTGCCCGAGGATAAGACCATCTATTTCAATGATACCGAAACGAAGACCTTCAATGCCTACTATCCGTATCAGTCTGACGGCGGAACGGTGACCGTCAACACCGCAGCCGACAAGCAGGGCCCCGGCATCGACTTCCTCTTTGCCTCGGGAGCGAAGGGAAGCACCCGCAGCCCGGAGGTGAGCTTCACCGACAAAACCGACAAAGGCGGTGAAGACAACTCCTTCCACCACCGCATGAGTCTCATCAAATTCACCTTCAAGCCAGGCGACGGCCTCATTTTCAACGGAATGGAACCTGCTGACTACACGTTGGACGGACTGAAGCACGAAGGCACTTTCGACACGGCTACCGGAACGACTGCCGTAACCGAAGCCGCCGAATCGCCGATTACCATGCAGCTGGGCGGTGCCACCACTTCGCAAGTCATCATTCTCCCGCAGGTAGTGAACTCCTCTCTTGAACTTAAAGTGTCTTTCAACGGACTGGACTATACAACTACACTGCCGAATCCATCCAAGCCCGAAGCGAATCTGTTCTCCGCAGGCTATGCCTACACCTACAACATAACGCTCAACAACAAGGGCATCACGGTGGAAGAACCGGAGATTACCCCGTGGGAACCCGGAGATTCGAACAATGTAAGCATCACGCTGTAAGCCCTACATACCGCTGCCCCGGCGCAAGCGTCAAGCCGGAGCTGCCCATAGACACTATGGTGCGACGGCCGCCTTCGCAGGCGGCGGCAGCACAAAACGAAAACAAATAAAAAACATCACGATATGAAGAAAAGACATTCCATCCGGATACTTCTCGCCGCAGCCGCGCTGCTCCTTGCCACGGCTGCCTGCACGAAGGACGAACTGGCGGACGGCGACCGTCTGCCCGAAGGACAATACCCGCTGGAGATCGCCGCCGTCACCCTCAGCGTGGAGGGCGGCGAGGCGCAGCCGTGGGGCGCACCGCAGACCCGCGTCAGCGAGAATGCGGACGGCACGGGCAGCGTGTGGGAGTGGGACGGCTCGGAGATGATTGGCGTGCAGCTGGGCGACAAAACTACCACCTACACCCTAAATACCGACCATACCTTGCTCGCCGACCGACAGCTCTACTGGACAAGCACGGCGCCCAACCAGCCCGTCACCGCCTGGTATCCCGCCACGGACGGCACCCTCGACCTCCGCGACCAAGACACCAACGGCCTTGCCTACCTGCTGCACGGCACGGGAACGGGCGACTACCTGACCCCGGTCACGCTGACCTTCACCCACTCGTTGGCAAAGGTGCGCGTCACGCCCACGGACGATGCACTCGGCGAGGTGCAGAGTCTTCAGCTCTATACCTACACACAGTGTACTTATGAAAAGGGCACGGTAGTGCAAGGCTCGCAAGAGGGCTGGATAGAGATGAAGAAGTGCGAATACACCGAGAACAGCAACGCCATCACCTGCTGGGAGGCGAACGTGGTGCCCGGCTACGAAATCAAGAAACTGAGGGCAAACGGCACCGAAGAGCGCGACCTCTCCGCTGCCATCAATCCCGTAGCGGGCAAGTTCTACAACATCACGCTGGATAAGGACAAGGGATATACCGAAGTGAGCGAAGGTAACTATACTGTGGACAACGAAAAGGGACTGAGAAACCTCGCTAAGCTGGTGAACAGCAACGGCGGAAAGACCCCAATCAACATCACCCTAACCGGCGACATCACTCTCACTGAGGAATGGACGCCGATAGGAAACTTTGAGAACCGATACACCGGTACCTTCGACGGCGGCGGCCATACCATCACGGGGCTGACCGTCAACCAAAAGGAAAGAGGCAATGTGGGGCTGATTGGCTACCTCGGCTCCGGCGGCAAGGTGCAGAACGTGGTGCTGGAGGGCGTACAGATAACAAGCGACAACAGTTCGGGCTATGCCGGCGGCGTGGCAGGAAATAGCTTTGGAGGCACCATTGAAAACTGCTCGGTGTCGGGCAGCGTCAGCGGTAGCTTCAGCGGTAGCTTCAGCGTAGGTGGCGTGGTGGGCTCTCAATGGGGCGGTTCCATCACCGGGTGCAGCTCCTCGGCCACAGTGAATGCAGGGGGTGTAGCCGGCGGCGTGGTAGGTCTGGCGGATGGAGGTGCCACCCTGACCGCCTGCTATGCCACGGGCAACGTGACCATTGAAAGTATCAACTCAGGCGGCAACTTTGTCGGCGGCGTGGTGGGAAGTAACACATCCTGCACCCTCAAAGCCTGCTATGCCACGGGCAGCGTGACCGGTAGCGGAAGCGGCACCATCTATGTAGGCGGCGTAACGGGAAGCAACAATTTAGGCATCCTGACTGCCTGCTACCATGCCAAAGGGACTGTCAGCGGTCCGGGAGGAGCCACAGGCGGCGTGGCGGGACGGAACTTCAAGGACTCCATGTTTGGTGGCGGTATCATCACCGCCTGCTACTGGGGAGACAACGGCCAGACACAAGGCATCGGTGAAGACCAGGTAGGTACCGGCGGAACCACACAGGTGACGGACGGTAACTGGCAGAATGCCGTTACACAGATGAACGCCGCCTTGAGCGGTAAAGGCTGGCAGTACGAACTCAAAGACGGCAACAGCCTGCCCGCCTTGAAGAAGGAACAGTAAACTGTCGGGCGGGAAAAGTTCCGCCCGTAACGGAAGATAACCGAAGTATAACCCCAATAAAGAAAGGAACTCCCATTCCGGGCGGGAGTATTGTGCCCGGTAACATCATACAGACACCGCAGCCCGCTACCGTAAGGTCAGTGGGCTGCATTTCTTACACCTGCGCGCCCCAATAGCGGCAGTTGCTTTTTTCTGAAAAAACGATTACTTTTAGGTCGTAAAAGAGCACAAGGCAAGCAAGATGTAATTCGATGCAATTGTGAAGACACCTAATCGGTGGACAACGTTTTGTAATCGCGTATCTTGCTGATAATCTTTCTGGTGTGGGCGAATGTTCATTTCCCATACGGACAATTCCTCTTCTGAAAAAGCATCTCCGAAGCGAAAAATCACGGGTGGATTCTCCGCTGCAATATTACGAGGATCTTCAGGGATTAAAAAGTGCGGTTGTCGGCCATGCGAGGCCTCCGGAGGACATCGGGAACCAACCTCCAAAAACTGCATTACCTTGCGGGCAAACGTCCAACAATCCACCCATGAAACTGCTATCGTATTTGTTCATTGATCCTGTTTTTCAGGATTTCGGGAACAGCTTCCGTCATCTGTTCCTTCATGATGAAATGCTTCCCTTTGTTCGTGCCGGACCTTATTCCTGAATTCACGAACTCGGGAGTTCGTGCGTGAACGCACTCTTGAACAAACCTGTTAAATCGCACCTTCCTGAAGAAACAAATTATGGGAAACACACCTGTAAGCATTGCCGTATGCAATCAAAAAGGCGGCGTCGGAAAATCAACCTTTACCGTTCTGCTTGCCAGCCATCTCCACTATACCTTGCAGCGTGACGTGCTGGTTGTCGACTGCGACTATCCCCAATGGTCGATCTACAACCAACGCACCCGCGAGTTGGAGATCCTCAATTTGAGCGATTATTACAAACTGATGGTCGCCCGTCAGTTCAAGGGAACCAATCGGAAATTCTGGCCTATCGTCAGCAGCACGCCATCCGAAGCCCTTGAGAAGACGGCGCGACAACTGCAAAGCGATTATCATCCGCAGATTATCCTCTACGATTTGCCCGGAACAGTCAATACCGAAGGGGTGCTGCAGATCCTCTCCTCGCTGGATGCCCTTTTCATCCCGATCAAGGCAGACAAGGTCGTGCTGGAGAGTTCGCTCTCCTTTGCCCGTAGTCTTTATAACGGCATGGTTTGTAATGACCATCTCCGCCTGCGCAGCCTCCACCTCTTTTGGACGATGGTCGATCGCCGCGAGCGAACCCCGCTTTACGAACGCTATGAGGCGATCATTCGTCAGCTTCATCTGCCTGTTCTGAAGACACAGATTCCCTACCGGTCAAAATTCAACAAGGAACTTTTGGCTGACGGCACGGGAATCGGACGTTCGACGCTGCTAGCTCCGGAACGGACCTTTACCCGCGAAGCGCAGATCGAGAACCTTGCGGCCGAGATTCTTTCGATTCTTCAAATTTCATGAATATGGCCCGCAAGAACAAAGTGGAGGTCGACGAAGAGGCCATGCGCCGAATGATCGCGGGGCTGGTTCCGCAAACCGTGGATGTGGTGCAACCGGAACAACCTCCGGATGAACCGCCAGCGGAAACCTCGCCACCCACCTCCAAAGAGCGCACTACGGGGCATTCGACCGAATCGCGTCGACGGAGGACGGTGGTCGTCCCCGAATTCGAGCCGACCTTCATGTCGCTGTTGGATATACATATTCGGGGAGCCCTCTATGTCAGTCTCGAGACCAAGCGCAAGATTCTCGAGGTCGTCAAAAAGATCGGAGGCGAGCGCATGACCGCCACCTCCTATGTTGAACAAATTCTGCGGCAGCATCTCGACCTCTACAAGGAGGAGATCAACCGCATCTACAAGGAACGAAGTACAAAAGATCTTTTATAGCCATGAACACATTTCATTTTTCAACCGATTGGGCAACATCTCTGCTCATCCTTGCAAGTATTCTTCTTCTTATCCTGTGTTTCATCCTCTTCTTCGTTAGACGAAAACGGGAGAAGACCCAGCCGAAGGTAAATTCCGTGTCGGAATCAGTCGTTAGGGATCAAGAAGAAGACCAGGATCCCATCGAACAGAGCGAGAAGATTCCGGACGAGAAACCTGTTCAAAACATTCTCACCGAGAAGGTCGCCCAAGTGGAGGAGATAATACCTTTGCCTCCTGTCTCCATAAAACGAGGCGCTGTCAAACCCGATTTCCGGAAAACCTTTCTGCATCCTACACCCTTCCAACGACGAGGCAGTGTCTATCTCAGTATGGAGACCAAGCGACGGATTCACAGTGTCGTCCAACGGATTGGCGAAGGGAATCTGACCGTTACGGATTATGTCGAGAACATCATGAGACATCATCTTGATCTCTATCGGGACGACATCAACCGCATCAATCGGACCCGGAATTTCAAGGATCTGGTGTAAGGATGGGCTTCCCGAGTTCCCTTTTCAAACGAATTACTCGGTGGCTTCCGCAGCGGTGGCGAAAGTCCGCAGAATCCCGGGCTGACAGGCCGGGCAGCAAGGCCGATTCGGGGCAGACTGCCGAGTCCCGCCGGGGAGAGACACCGCTGCTGATAATCCCGAAACACTATGCTGTTACCGGCCATCCGCGGCCTCGGAAGGCCATTCCGACCCCTGCGGAATCAAAGCCCGAAGATGCTGCTACATTTGTCCCGCCCCCGGCAGAAAAGCCGGCCTCGATGCAGGGCTGGGGCGAGCTGGTCCTCCAGGGTCCGATCCGCGACAACGGCGAGACCGATGATCCGCAGGAGCCCCGGCCGCCGCTGCGACTTCCGTCCCTGCCGAACAACGGCGAGCTGCACGATCCGGAGGTACAGGCGCTGCTCCGGAGCGCCGAAGCGGGCGAGCGTGTCCTTGCGCCGGATGTTACGGAGGAGGAGCGCCGCGAGATTGAGAATTTTGACCTGCGAAACTATGTCTGACCCTCAAAAAAACAGATGCACAATGAACTGGAATCGGAATTACGGCTAATGCTCGAATGATTTGCTGCGGGAAGCAACTGGTTGCTTCCGTCCGGTCGCAGACTGCCTCGAAAGGCGGGCTGCGGCCTTTTTCACACCCATTACCAAACTGCAAAACCGATGAAAAAAAGCGCAATCTTCTTGATTCTGATGCTCCCCGCATCGTTTGCCTCCTTCGCACAGGGCAACGGCATGGCCGGAATCAGCGAAGCGACCAACATGGTTACCTCCTATTTCGATCCGCTCACCAAACTGATCTTCGCCGTGGCTGCCGTGCTGGGACTGGTGGGCGGCGTCCGCGTCTACTCGAAGTTCAACAGCGGCGATCCCGACGCCTCGAAGTCCGCCACGGCACTCTTCCTCTCATGCGTCTTTCTGGTCATCGTCGGCACCGTCTTACGCTCCTTCTTCCTCTGACATGGCACAATACACCATCCACAAGGGCGTCGACCGACAGGTCGAGTTCCAGGGGCTGACCTCGCACTATCTGATTCTCTTTGTCGCCGGGCTGCTGGGCATCTTCCTGCTCTTTGTCATCCTCTACGCCGGAGGGGTTCCGCAGGGCATCTGCATCCTTTTCGCCGTTGCGGGCGGCAGCGGCCTCACCTGGGCGACCTTCTACCTGAACCGCCGCTTCGGGCCCCACGGTCTGATGAAACTCCTCGCCCTGCGGCAGCATCCGCGCCGCATCATCCACCGCCGGAGTGTGCGCCGCCTGCTCGAACGTCGAACCTTACCCAAACGCTGATGCCATGCGAGGAACCCTGAAAACTTCGACCCTCGAGTCGAAATTCCCGCTGCTGGCCGTCGAGGGGAACTGCATCCTTTCGAAGTTCGCCGACGTGACGGCCGCCTTCCGCGTGACGCTCCCGGAGCTCTTCACCCTGACGGCCGAGGAGTACGAGGCGCTGCACGCCACCTGGGTCAAGGCGCTGAAGGTTCTCCCGGACCACACCGTCGTCCACAAGCAGGACCTCTTCATCGAGGAGCGTTACGAAACACCCGATCCCGAGGCCGAGCGCACGTTTCTCTCCCGGGCCTATGAGCACCACTTCAACGAGCGACCCTTTCTGCGCCATACCTGCCACCTCTTCATCACGAAGAGCACCCCCGAACGGCTGCGGCAGACGAGTGCCGCGTCCGTGCTGTGCCGGGGCTTCATCATCCCGCAGGAGATCCGCGACGGGGAGGCCGTGACCCGCTTTCTGGAGAGCGTTGCCCAGATGGAGCGCATCCTGAACGATTCGGGGCTGCTGCGGGTCGACCGCCTCACGGAGGCGGAGATCGTCGGCACGGATTCCGATGCGGGGCTGCTGGCCCGTTACTTCGCACTCTCGGACGAGCGGCAGGCAGCGGTCAACGAGGATATACGTCTCGATCCGGGCATGATGCGCATCGGCGACAAGCTGCTCTCGATGCACACGCTCTCCGATCTGGATCTCCTGCCGCAGAGCGTTGCGACGGACTTCCGCTACGAGCGTCTCTCGACCGACCGCTCGGAGTGTCGGCTCTCGTTCGCGGCCCCCGCGGGGCTGCTGCTCGGATGCTCGCACATCTACAACCAGTATCTCTTTCTGGACAACCACGACGAGACCCTCAAACGGCTCGAAGCCCGGGCCCGCAACATGAACTCGCTGGCGAACTATTCGCGCGGCAATGCCCTGAACAAGGAGTGGATCGACCTCTACCTGAACGAAGCCCATTCGCAGGGGCTGCGCTCCGTAAGGTGCCACTGCAACGTCGTGGTCTGGGCCGAGAGCGAGGCGGAGCTCAAGCGGCTGCGCAACGACGTGGGGTCGCAACTCGCCACGATGGGCTGCACGCCCCACCACAACACGGTGGACGTGCCGGTGCTCTTCTGGGCCGCCATCCCCGGCAACGAGGCCGACTTCCCCGCCGAGGAGAGCTTTCTGACCTTCCTCGAACAGGGGGTCTGCCTCTTCAACGGCGAGACCAACTACCGCTCGTCGCTCTCGCCCTTCGGCATCAAGATGGCCGACCGGCTCACGGGGGTTCCGCTCCATCTGGACATTTCGGATCTCCCGATGAAGCGCGGCATCACCACCAACCGCAACAAATTCATCCTGGGCCCCTCGGGCAGCGGAAAGTCCTTCTTCACGAACCACATGGTCCGCCAGTATTACGAACAGGGGGCGCATATCCTGCTCGTCGATACGGGAAACTCCTACGAAGGTCTCTGCTCGCTGATCCACCGCACGACGCGGGGACGCGACGGCATCTATTTTACCTACACTGAACAGGAGCCTATCGCCTTCAACCCCTTCTATGTCGAGGACGGGGTTTACGACATCGAAAAGCGCGAGTCGATCAAGACCCTGCTGCTGACGCTCTGGAAGCGCGAATCCGAGGAGCCGACGCGCGCGGAGGAGGTGGCCTTGTCGAACGCCGTGAACCTCTACCTCTCGAAGCTCAAGACGGACGATTCGATCCAGCCCTCGTTCAACACCTTCTACGAGTTTCTCGCCTCGGACTACCGTCGGCTGCTGGAGCAGAAGCACGTCCGCGAGAAGGATTTCGACCTGGCGAACCTGCTCAACGTGCTGGAGCCCTACTACCGGGGCGGCGAGTACGACTACCTGCTCAACTCCGACCGGCAACTGGATCTGCTCTCGATGCGCTTCATCGTCTTCGAGCTGGACAACATCTCCTCGAACCGCACGCTGCTTCCCGTGGTGACGATCATCATCATGGAGGTCTTCATCAACAAGATGCGGCGGCTGAAGGGCATCCGCAAGATGATCCTGATCGAAGAGTGCTGGAAGGCCCTCACCTCGGCCAACATGTCGACCTACATCCGCTACCTCTACAAGACGGTGCGCAAGTATTTCGGCGAGGCGGTCGTCGTCACGCAGGAGGTCGACGACATCATCTCCTCGCCGATTGTCAAGGAGTCAATCATCAACAATGCCGACTGCAAGATCCTCCTCGACCAGCGCAAGTACATGAACAAGTTCGACCAGATTCAGACGCTGCTCGGCCTTTCGGAGAAGGAGCGGGCGCAGATCCTCTCAATCAACCAGGCGAACGATCCCCGCCGCACCTACAAGGAAGTTTGGATCGGGCTCGGAGGCGTGCAGTCGGCGGTCTACGCTACGGAGGTCTCGACAGAGGAGTACCTCTGCTACACCACCGAGGAGCGGGAGAAGATGGAGGTGATGGCCCGGGCCGAGAAGCTCGGCGGCGACATTCAGGCAGCCATCCGCACGCTGGCCCGTGAGCGGGAAGACCAAAATCTTATTAAAAAATCCCAGCCATGAAACACATCCTTTGGAGCTGTGTCGGGCTGCTGCTGGCGTTGCTGGCCCTGCTCGGCGGATTCCGGCTCTTCTACGATTTCGAATACCACAAGATCCGCCCGCTGTGCGGCGAGTGGCGTTCAACACTAAATGATACCCGGCTCGAAATTGACCACACGGACGATGGCTTTTGGATTCGCATCCATCGCTACGACCCGCGGACGGGTCGTGAATCCTTTGAGATGCACCCGCTGAAGTATGCCTCGTGCATCCATTACACAACCTATGGCGGTGCGCGTGTCGACCTCTTCCACACCCCTGGTTCCGACCTGCTGTTGGTCATTCCGGGAGGTATTTTCAAACGCGATTTGTCCAACTTTCAAAACAACTTACCATGAGTAGTACCCCAAACATCACCCCCGCGGAGGCGCTCACGGCGCTGCGGGCCGAAATCCGACAGCGCACCCAGCTTGTGCGGCTCATCACCTCGCTGCAGGAGGAGATTGCCTACGACTGCATCTGCGGATCGTGGCTCTCGACGGAGAACAACCTCTCGGCCTCGATCCGCCGCATCTGCACCCGGACCTACCGGATGCTGATCTTCGACAACACGCTCTGCTACCGGCGGCTGGTGCAGGATACCGTCATCACGGCCGAGCGACGCACGCTGCTCTTCGGCAGCCGCGACGATCCCCGCGACATGAATCCCATCGAGCTCGACCCCGAGAGCGACACGCTGCTCCTGGGCTGCTACGGACGCTTTGTCGCGGAGGAGCGGGCTTGCCGGCGTGCAGAGCAGGAGAGCATTTCCGAGGAGTGTTTCACGGATCATGAGCCCGAGGCATGAAGTGGCGTGAAGTATTCGAAGGGCTCTTTCGCCCTGCAGCCGGGGAGGAGTTCCAACAATGGGAGCCAACCCTGCAGCGAACAAGGCAGCTATTGGAGGCCCGGGATTTCCGGACGCTGACCGATCTGGTCCGGGAGCATCGCCACTCGGAGCTGCTGACGCGGGGGATCGGGCTGGAGATGATGGCACGTCTTCCGCAGCTCCTCACCTCGCCCGACGCGGCGGTCCGCCACGAGGTGCTGCAACTGATGGATGCCCTGCGCAGGACGTCCGCCATGAAGCACACGGGCCGGAAGCTGGCCAACCTGCCCGGGAATAGTTCCCATCCGATTCACGGCGTGCTGGCCCTGCACACGCTCCTCGTCGATGCCTATCCCGAGCGGCACCCCGAGAGCCGGATGCGGCAGCCGACAACCGGGGAGGTGCAGGCGGCCATGCGTCTTGTCGACCGCCTCTTCCGCACGGGCATCTTCCGAGAACTGTGCCGCATGACGGAGGCTCCGACCCGGATGGAGCCACCCTTCTTTGTGGCCCGTCTCTACGGCTGGGATGTCGACTGTGAGATTCTGCAGGCCATGCGGCACGAGCGGGATACGGCGACGCCCGGAGCCGATCCGCGGCGGATGCAGCAGCTCCGGGAGGAGATCTTCCGCACGGAGAACCACCTGGTCCGCGGTGCCGAGCGCACCATCGAGGGGATGCCCGAGATGTCCGTTCCGCGGAGTTATGTCGAGCGTCTCGAGAGCGAACTGAACACGCTGGGCTGGCTGGTCCGCGCTCCGGAGCGCATCGACGATCCGCACACAAACCGGCAGTTTCTCGACAAATACGAGATTCACCCGGGCCTGCCCCCGGAGGCACAGCGTGCCGAGGCGGAGGCGGCATTCCGGGAGCTCGACGCACGGCTTGTCCAGCTGACGGGCCGCGAAGCCCGGACGCACGAACTCGACCTCCGCGTCGCACAACCGGAGCGGGAATCGGGGCGCACCTCCTTTCGCCGGAAGTACCCCGCGATGATGCAACCCTCCGAAGCGGCATCCCGCAAATTGAGACATTGAACGAACCTCAAAACGACCAAACCATGAAACCACGCATCATCCTGCTCTGCCTCGGGCTGCTCCTGACAGCCTGGGCCGCGCAGGCACAATGGGTCGTCACGGACCCTACGAACCTCGCACAGGGAATCATCAACTCCACCAAACAGATTGTCGAAGCGGCCCGCAACGGCTCGACCCTCCTGCAAAGTTTTCAAGAGACCGTAAAGATTTACGAGCAAGGAAAGCGATATTACGACGCGCTGAAGGCGGTCAACAACCTCGTCCGCTCGGCCCGCAAGGTCCAGCAGTGCATGCTGCTCGTCGGGGAGATCTCCGACATCTACGTCAACGGCTATCAACGTATGGTGGTCGATGACAACTTCTCGGCCGCGGAACTGGCGGCCATCGCCACGGGATATGCCCGGATCATCGAAGAGTCGGCCGGGGAGCTCAAGGAGCTGCAGGATATTGTCAACCCCACGGACATGTCGCTGACGGACAAGGACCGCATCGACGTGGTGGAACGGGTCTATGGCGTGCTGCGCCACCATCGGGATCTGGCCCGCTACTACACGCGCAAGAACATCTCCATCTCGCTGCTGCGCGGCGCCCGGCGCAACGACCTCGACCGCGTGATGGCCCTTTACGGAACCGACGAACAACGATACTGGTAGCGATGGTACAGGCACTCTCCATTTCGGAGAACATCCACACGATTCTCCGCGTTCTCTACGACGATATGATGGTTCTCTGCTATCCGATGGCCAAAGTTGCCACGGCCATAGCCGGAATCGGGGCCCTGATCTACATTGCCTACCGCATCTGGCAGGCGATGGCCCGGGCCGAACCCATTGACCTCTTTCCGCTGCTGCGACCTATGGCGATCGGCATTTGCATCATGTTCTTCCCGACCCTTGTGCTCGGGTCGCTCAACGGAATCCTCTCACCGCTGGTGCAGGCCACCCACTCGCTGATGGTCGGCCAGACCTTCAACATGCAGGAGTGGCGGCAGGAGTGCGCACGCCTCGAACAGGAGAGCCGCGAGCGGCTTCCGGCGGAGAGCTACTACGCCGAAGACGAGGAGAAGGAGCGCGAGCTGCAGGCCCTGGGCATTGACGAGCAGTCGCAGCAGGCCCTCGACCGGATGCAGAGCGAGCGGAAGTCGTGGAGCATCAAGGGGATGATTCTGAAGGCCCTCACCGCGATCATGGAGCTCTTCTTCGCTGCGGCGGGCGTGATCCTCGACGTGCTGCGGACCTTCTACCTGATTGTCCTCTCGCTGCTCGGGCCCATCGCCTTCGCCATCTCGATTTTCGACGGATTTCAGAATACCCTGGTGCAGTGGTTCTCCAAGTACATCTCCATCTACCTGTGGCTCCCCATCTCGGACCTCTTCTCGGCCATCATCGCCCGGCTGCAAACCCTCTCGCTGCAGCACGATGCCGAGATGATGGCGCAGGACTACAACTGGTATTTCGACATGTCGAACAGCGTCAATCTGATCTTCATCCTCGTGGCTATCTGCGGCTATCTCTGCATCCCCTCGATCGCCTCGTGGGTTGTGCAGGCCAACGGTTTCTCCTCCTACAACCGGACCATCTCGCGCGCCACGTCGCTCGTGAGCGGCGGTGCCGGATGGATCACCGGGAAGGTTTGGGCCGGGACCAAAAGCACGGTCGGAGCCGCCGGAAAGGGGCTGGCCTCCGCAGCTCGCCTGATCCTCAAAAAGTAATCGCATCATGGAATTCAAATCATTGTTGAACATCGAAACCTCCTTCCGGCAACTGCGCCTCTACGCACTCGTCTTCGCCGGAATCTGCGCCGTGGTAACCATCACGGCCGTCTGCCTCTCGTATGCCTTTGCCGAGCGGCAGCGCGAGAAGATCTACGTCCTCGACAACGGCCGCTCGCTCATGGTCGCCCTCTCGCAGGACCTTGCCCAAAACCGTCCCGTCGAGGCCCGCGAGCATGTGCGGCGTTTCCACGAACTCTTCTTCTCGCTCTCGCCCGACAAGGCGGCCATCGAGTCGAACATGGAGCGGGCCCTGCAGATGGCCGACAAGAGCGCTCTGTCCTACTACAAGCTCCTGCAGGAGAAGGGGTTCTTCAACCGGCTGATTGCCGCCAATGTCTCGCAGATGGTCCATGTGGACAGTATCCGCTGCAACTTCGACCGCTATCCCTACGAAGCCACGACCTACGCCCGGCAGCGCATCATGCGCGAGAACACGATCACCGAGCGGTCGCTCGTCACGACCTGCCGACTGGTCAACGTCTCCCGCTCGGACAACAACCCGCAGGGGTTTCTGGTCGAGGATCTGATGATCGTTGAAAATAAGGACCTGCAGACCTATGACCGTTAAAGCACTTATCCAAAGCCGCGTGCGCTGGCTGCGGCGACGCATCCGGCGCTGGCACGACCGACTCTCGCCCCGAACCCGGCGGTGCATCCTCCTCGGGATGTTTCTGCTGCTGGTCGGGCTCTACGGGCTGCTGCTCTTCGGCCCGGCACCGCGATTCGATTTCGGGAGGATGGCACCTCCCTCTTTGGAAAATCTGAAATTTCGATAACCATGGAAGAGAGACAAAAAAACACACCGACGCCCGATTCTGCCGCGGCGTTCGAGCGTCAGCGAAAAAGGAAAGTTATCCTGGTGGCCGCAGTCGGGAGTTGTCTGGTCATCGCGTTCATCTGGTTCCTCTTCAAACCCGCGCCCACAATCGGCGAGGGGCAGGCAGGGATCAACACGACGCTGCCCGACGGCAAGGCCCCGAAGATTGAGGGCGACAAGCGCAAGGCCGCGGAGCGTGTGGCCAGCGAGGAGCAGTCCCGCAACCGGATGATGACCCTCGGGGACAACTCCTTCTCATTGCTCGATGAAGAGCTCCGCAACACGGAACCGCAGTCTCCGACCGAGGATCCCGTGCGCCGGGCTGCCGAGGCAAACCGCGCCATGCAGCAGCAGGCCCGGCAATTCTACGCCGCACCGCCGCGCAATGCCGAGGTCGAAGAGCTTCGCGAGCAGGTGGCCTCCCTGCAGCAGCAACTTGACATCGAGCGGCAGCAGCCCGACCCGATGGAGGTGGCAGAGGAGCAGTATCGCCTCGCACAGCGCTACCTCGGAGGCGGGACCGGGGTTTCAAGCGAGGCCGACGGTATGAAATCCCCGGGACGTTTCAGCGTCATGCGTCCCGTCCGCGAGGGCAATGTCCGGGCTTCGACCCTCAATCCGCGGATCGACTCCGCACGGGAGCGCAACATCGGGTTTCTGACGGCTGCGGGTGTTCTTCCGATGGATACGGCTCCGACCATCCGGGCCTGCGTCGCGCAGACACAGGTTGTGCGCGTGGGCTCGACAATCGCCCTCCGGCTACTAGAAGCGGTACGCATCGACGGCGAGGTAATCCCCCGCAACACGCCGCTTTACGGCGCCGTCTCCGTAACGACCGACCGGCTGCGGGTGACGGTAACCTCCATCGAATACCGCGGACGCATCTTCCAGGTGCAGGCCGAGGCGTATGATCTCGACGGACAGCCGGGAATCAATGTTCCCAACTCCCGCGAGCGGACAGCTCTGAAGGAGGCGCTGGCATCCGTGGGGCAGACGGCCGGGACGAGCGTGAACATTACCCACTCGGCCGGGCAGCAGGTCCTCGCAGAGCTGGCACGGGGCGGGATTCAGGCATCCTCCCGTTACCTCTCCGAGAAGCTCCGCGAGGTACGCATCACCCTCAAGGCCAACCACCAGATTTTGTTAATCTCCAAAGAAAACGAAACGACAACACCATGAAACGAGACCTCATTTATCTGACGCTTCTGGCGGCTCTTTTTGCTGCGGCCAAAGTTATGGCCCAAAGCGACGGAACCTCGTCCCGGCAGGGGCTCACGCCCCGCACCATCGAGGTGGGATTTACGAAGACCGTGCATATCCTCTTCCCGGCACCCGTAACCTACATCGACATCGGCTCGATGGCCATCATCGCCGGGAAGGCCGACGGCGCGGAAAATGTCGTGCGGGTGAAGGCCGCCGTGCGCGACTTTGCGGAGGAGACCAACCTCACGGTGATTACCGAGGACGGCGGGTTCTACACCTTCGATGCCCGGTACGCCGAGAACCCCTCCACGTCGACCATCGAGATTGCGGCCGCGGAGACCCCGGCGACACAGCCTGCGTCAGCCTCAGAAACGACCCGTGCGGACGAGGGGCGCGTACTGCTCCGCGAGGTGGGGCGGGAACGCCCTGCCACGGTGAAGCGCGTGTTGAGCGACATCTACCGCCAGAACCGCGCAGACGTAAGGGGAATTCACACCCGGAAATACGGCGTGGAGGTCGAGGTGCGGGGAATCTACGTCCACAACGACGTAATCTACCTACATGTGCAGATTGCCAACAACACGAACATCTCCTTCGAGGTGGACTATCGCCGCTTTGTCGTCGCGGACCGCAAAGCGGCCAAACGCACCGCTCAACAGCAGCGTATCATCGAACCGCTGCGGGTCTGCAACGACCCCTCGATTGTGCGCGGGCACCAGCGCCAGCGCATCGTCTTCGCCCTTCCGAAACTGACACTCGAGGAGGACAAGATTCTCCTGCTGGAGATCGCCGAGAAGGACGGAGCTCGCCATCAATGTCTCGAAATTTCGAGCAAAGAGCTGCTCGGAGCAAAGGCATTGTAAGGAATGAATTATGCCATAGACAGGAAAAAGCCACTTCTTTCGGAAGTGGCTTTTCTCAATTATTCGACAGCGGGTTCAATCAGTCGATTGTTTATATCCATTCGTTCGTGAAGGATTCGGACAATGAAAATGGATTGTTCGTCAATCACGCGATAAAAGAGGATATGTTTATGGATTTTGAATCCGCATAAACCGGCCTCAATATGATCGTACTTTTTACTTCCGGGCAGAAACGGCTCGTTAGCAATGCGGCGGCTCGCGGCAATCAGTTGCTCATAGTAGCTGTCGGCCTGCTGTTCGGACCACTTTTCCTCTGTATAGTTCCATATAGCGGTCAAATCCTCGACTGCCATATTGGAAAAGCGCACTTTACCCATTGCGACGTTTGGATTTCAGGGTTTTCAAGTGTTGCTCCGGATCAAAGTCCACGGCCTCCCCGCTTTTTTCTCCGGCACGAATGGCGGCTTTAAGCTCTACCAGGCGGCTTTCGTTCTCTTCCAATAAACGGAGCCCCGCCCGAATGACTTCACTGGCATTGTTATACCTTCCTTCCGCAATCTTGGCCCGGATAAACTCTTCGAAATATCCACCCAATGCTACCGATGTTGTCTTCATAATAGGGTTCTTTTCTGCAAAGTTACCAATATTTGGTAATATTACAAATTTTATCCGCCGATGCGAAACTCAATCCGGCTTCCAGCCCAGCGCCTTGAACGCTGCGACATAGGTCAGAGGCAGCTTCTCCCGGCGTTCCAGACGCTCCCGCACGCGCTGACGCAGGTGTGTGGCTTCATCTTTCACAGCACCGAGAAACTCGGGTGTAAGAGCATTTCGGCTGCTGAAACAAGCCAGAAAAACAACATCTCCGACCCGTTCTACAACACCCATGTTATCCAGTCTCCGGCGTCCGTCCGGATCCGGATTCGCTACGAACCAACCGACATGTTCGTTTTCAAACACTACGCTCTCTTCGGTCTGGACGACACAATCGTCCCGATCCGGAGCATAATTCCATACTTTTGTTTTCATGGTTTTCAAGTGTGAAGGGTCCATCCATTGATTTTTTCCAGCGTATAGCAACAGGAACGATCCGGCGAGCCATGATAGACCAGACCGCCGACAACTCCGAGAGAACCGTCCGCATAGCGCTGCTTAAAAAGGAACGAGTAGGGAGCAAAATCCCGATAGAGTTCTATTTCGCTCGCCTGACGAGCGTTTTGTCCCCATCGTTCAAGCCTGCCGAGGCACTCCTGCAAGGTGCAATCGCCGATGCTTTCGGCATACCGGACAACCGCATCATAATACTCCTGACACATGATTTTCATAGCGTGATCTGTTATTTGGTTCGACAATAAGTCATGTTTCCATAAGGTTTCCGGCGCTGGATCTCGATCAGCAGACCTCTTTGGACCAGCGAGGCGTAGATCTCCCGGACGAAGTGCACGCACGGCGAATCGAAAGAACAGCCCAGTGGTGCACGGACGGTGCGCACCATCAGTTGCCGCACCAGTTCTTCAAGAACCTCATCCCGAAGGTGGTATTCCGAAGGGTCCGAGGTACGGAAAGCCTCAAGAAAAAGCTGTTCGGAATAGTGCTGCCGGTAGTAGGCCAACTCCTCCTCAACGGTAAAGTCGTAGAGCCGATCGTAACGGTCCGTTGTCTGATATTGAAACGAGGCGCCCTGTTGCAGGACTCTTTCAACAAGGGCGATATGCGGCTCCTCGACCGGGCCGGAGAGTTCCGTCGGGTGGCAGTAGAGACAGGTCGTTCCCAACTGGAAGGAGGGACATCCCGGCGGATTCTCCAGAATCGTAAAGCCTGCACGGGAGAAGAGCGCGCGGATCTCCGTGTAGAATCGGTCGTGTTGTTCGTGCGACATACGTCCGTCGTTATAGTCCGCCTCGATGCGGAAGTAGACGTCGTAGATTGGATGGGTGGTTTTCATGGTTTGAAAGGATTAAGCCGCAGCCCGAAGACTGCGGCATGGTTCAACAATCGGCAACAAAAATCTATGCAGCCGGAGCTTCGGTCTCCTCTACTGCGATCTCGTCAGTCTCGGTCTCCAAATGGTCGAAGATCATCCGGGCGGCCCGGTTGACGTCGACCAGAATATCGAAAAGGTAGGAGGGCTTCCGATGCAACTCTGAAAGCCATTCTTTCAGATAGGCGGCATTCTCCTCTCGGGGTGTCGTAGCAAATCCCGTTATGGCGCCACACAGCGCCGAGGTCAGCTCCGCAACCAACTCTTCGCGGGCATACTCTTCGTCGCCAAAGCTGGTTCCCATCGTGCGGTTCAGACGCTCGGTATGGCCCGTGCTGTGGGCAATCTCGTGCAGCAACGTCCCGTAGAAGGCCTCGCCCTTCGGGAACTGCTCCTTGAGCGGGCAGACGACCCGATCGTGCAGGCGTGTGTAGTAGGCCCGGTCGCCGTAGCGGAGTTCAATCGGGCAGAGCCACGATTGTTGCTCAATCATCCGGTCAATCGGCTCGCAGACCATTCCGTCGGAGTAATCCTTCCGTTCGGCATGGGCCGTCAGCGCCGCATAACGCTCCGGTTGCTTCTCTTGCATATCCGTCTGGTCGAGGTTGAAGACCGAATAGTAGCGTATGATGGGAATGACCTCGTACTGTTTGCGGGCCTCCTTCGGAAGCTGGCGGTACTCCTCGAGGTCGATCTTGCGGCGGGTCTCCTTGTGGCGGATGCAAATTTTCCAGAAGTAGACCGGAAACGACAGGGAGCCCTTGAGGATATTCAGCCCCTCCTCCTTGGCCTGCCGGAAGGTCATGAAGATCGGCGTTTGGTAGCCCGCTATCCCCGAGAGAAAGAGCAGCATCAGGATGTTCCCGGCCCGGTAGGGCGTGCCGCGCAGGTTGCGGGGAAGACCGTGCGCGAGATCCGTGATCCACGGTTTCTGCCAGTCGGTTTCGAGGTGTTCGATACGCTGGATCATCAGCTCCGTCAGTCGGGGCGCTATGGCATCTATCAGATTCTGGTTTTTCATGGCTGGATGGGATTAGAAACAGGTTGGAAATGAAAGACGGAGCAATCGTTTGATTGCTCCGTCAGTTTTACTTGGTTCAGGCGGCCAGCGATTCTGCCGTCTCGTTCGGACCGAACTCCGGTTCGGCCGGTATAATCAGCGGCTCGGCAGGCGGCGCCGGAATCTCCGTGTCCGGTATTGGTTCCGGCTCCTCGGGAAGTTCCTCGGGAGTTGCCCCTGTGCTCGATTCCCGGGATTCGGCAAGGGCCCGGGCCTCCTCCTGCGCCTTCAGGTCGTCGATCTGTTCCTGCAATTTCGTCCGGCGTCGTTCGTAGGTTGCCAGGTACTTCTCCTGCAGAGTCCGGCTTTGAGCCTCGAAATTTAGATCGGCGAACCGGCACATCAGGCGCGTATCCACCTCCTCGTCCGTACAATTGTAATCCCGGGCCGTCGTGCGGAAGAAGTCGAGCAGGAAGAGGCGGATCATTGCCGCCCGCTGCTCGGGTGTCAGTTGTCCTGCGGCCGCGAAGCGCTCCTCCTCGGTAACGCGCCACTGATTTTGAGGCTCGATGCCACACTGTCGGAGCCGGTCGTCCGCCATGTGTCGGATTACGGCGTAGTAGAACATCTGATGCTCCTCTTCGGTCAGCGGGCTGTCCGAGACTTTCGATTCACGGAACAGCGTCTTCATGTCGGCAGTGATATGCTCGTAGCAAAGCTGCCGGTTTCGGTGATCCTGTCGCAGCAGACTCTCCATCGGAGAGGCGGGAACCATCGTGACGTAGACCGTCCGTTCCCCTGCAGCATCCTCGACTGCGACCTTCCGCTCCTCCTCCGGGATGTCCTCATAGCGGATCTCCACATCGAACATTCCGATGATGGCATATTTGCGGACTCGTCCTTCCGTAACGTCGAATTCGAGTTGCCGGGTCTGCTCCGTAAACCGGGCCAACGCTGCTTCGTAGCGCTTCACGGCTTCCGCATAGTTTTCTTCCGACGAGTAGCACTCCGCCTGGGGAGCTTCGGGCATTTCGGGGGCCGTATCGTAGTAATCGAGGTAGTAATCCAGTTCCTGAATCCGGTAGCCATCCTCTTCAAGATGCTCAATCACCGAATCGGGCGTATCGCCCACCGTGGCAAGGACCGTCCGCGGGTCCGCCTTCAGCAGTTGCAGGGCCTGCTGCACGAGGTATTCGTCGTTCTTGCGCATCATGCAGCTCCGGTTCTGGCAGCCCGCGCAACCCTCCGCACATTCATCCTTGAAGAGGATCTGGTTGGCCGTATTGTGGTGGCAGGTGTGACATTCGGTCTTGTCGAAGCGATAGGTGTCCAGGCGGGTCATGTAACGGTCGTAGAGCCGTCGGGCAATCTCCTTGATCCGGGCATTCTTCCACGACAGGCGGCATCCGTCCGAGAAATGCTCTTCGTAGACCTCCTGCTGAACCTCCGCATCGTATTTCGCAATCTCGGTGGCGACACCGACCGAAATCTCCTCCCGGTCGAGCTGCTCGGCGAGGGCGTCGATCAGATCACAGAGTTTCAAACGGGAGCGGATGTAGGCCTCGGATTTTCCGAACTTCCCGACCAGGCTCTCGATCGTATGACGGCCCGATTCCAGCGCCCGTTTGTAGGCCGCAGCCTCCTCACGGGGTGTCACGTCCTCACGCTGGAGGTTCTCCGTAATGGCGGCATCCTCGGCTTCGGCATCCGACAACTTCCTAACAAGGGCCGGAATGAATTTCAGCCCCGCCATCGCTGCGGCCCAATAGCGCCGTTCGCCATAGACAATCTCGAAACCTTCCTCTTTGGGTCGGACGCAGATCGGTTGCAGAATCCCGACCTGGCGGATGCTGTCGGCGAGTTCCTGCAAGGTCTCCGGCCGGAAATCCTTGCGGGGGTTGTAGGTACTGCTGACAATCTTGTTCAGATCCAACAACTCGACGGCCGGAGTCGGTTGCTGTTCCGCTGTCCCGGAATTGGAGGCAGCCTGCGGCAATTCCTGCACGTCGGGGTTCTGTTTTGAAGTGGCGGCTTTCGATACTTTGGCCCGGCTCTTCTTCGTTTTCGATTCTTCCCTGGAAGTCTGCATAACATCAAACAGTTTTTACCGTGTGTCTCACGTTTCTGGGACCATGCTATCCAAACGGACTGCATAGTCAATGAAATAATTATGTTATGAGGACTTATTCCCGACGCGGTCGGTTGCCTCGGGAAGAGACACAGTCATGCGGCGACGTCGGAGCGGCGAAAAATACCGCAGCCCCGGCGAGGATGATTTTTCGTCCGAGGACGGCGGGCCGCCCGCGGTCTTCCGCATGACTATCTTCCCCGACGGCAACCGGGAAGATTTTATTCAAAGTTCGTATATTTGCAAAACTAGCAGTACATATTTTAATTATGCATAAATACTATAATGAAACATTAGGATTTTATGAAAGTCCTTTTTTTAGATTACACGTCGAAACCACCTCAGAGCCATTAGATTTAAACCATATGGAAGAACGGGATGCAGCTGTATTCATTCATGAGTATATTCATTTTCTTCAAGCTGTGTCCACCATTTATGGGCTAAATCAAATTCACATTACAGTAGAATACATAAGAGATGCCATAAATTGGATATATTCACATCCCCGGCCTAGTTCTTTCAAAGTACCAATTAAGCCACAAGAGATGCGCTGTAAGAATGTATACTATAATTGGAGAATTTTCAAGTTAACACAAGGAGATAGTAGTGATTGGAATAATATTTCTTCAATAACTGCAGCAGTACCAATTCAAGAAGAAATCGCTAAGAACTGCAAAATTCCCACGATTAATAGTATTATGATGTCTTTTCATGACAATGAAGACAATGAAGAGTATTATATCTTTGGTTCGACTTGCATTATGGAAAGCATGGCATATATGCTTGAAAAATATATATCTCCGAAAGGTTATATAAAATCATCAGACTTACCGTACAATAGTGCTCTACTACTAGCGAACAAGATTCATCCTAATTTTGCACAGAATCCACTGAATATACTAGCCTTATGTGACTGTTCCTTGCAGACGAGTAACCCTGGATTATATTTTTTTCAATCTTTAACAGATTGGGGAATAAAGAATTACACTCCATCAACTCCGGATGAAATATATGATAACTTTTACAAATTATCATGGAAGACATCAATATTAGAGAAAAACGATTTTATATCACACCTAACCTCTATGATGGACATTGTTAGGAAACAATTGCGCGAATATTTTAAACCAGACGAATCAAATCCAATGAATCCATGGAGTATCAAAATTAATAACTCAA
>ULXN01061332.1_pt1 | contig 28885 bp, 28 predicted proteins | sample 1961311 | NCBI WGS metagenome assembly ULXN01 (sample SAMEA4835839, study PRJEB28245) | human gut metagenome | biome: gut microbiome; material: fecal sample | place: Denmark | collected 2008 | reverse complement strand
GGGTCTTTTCGGAGATACTGCGTCAAATTTCACTCGGAGTACAGTCGCACGCTGTCGTTCATTTTCCGACAGAGCGACTAAGTGTGTAACGCGCTTTACATTTAATACGAATTTTAATTTGTGTCATTCTTCGGGGTGACACGCAAATTTATATAAAACAAGAATTGCTTAAGCGGCAAACCGTTCAGGTTCCCTTTTGCTGCAAATCGGAGGTACATACAAATGCCAGAAAGACGAAAAAGCCGCGTTGTAACGGCAGGTAACGTAAAAATAGGCGGAAACAACCACATACCCGTTCAGTCGATGTTAAACATTCCGGCCGAGGACGCAGAGGGCAATGTTAAGCAGGCATTGGAGCTGCAAAAAGCCGGTTGCGAGATTATCCGTCTTACGGTTCCCAATAAAGAGGCGGTAAAGACCTTAGCCGCCGTAAAAGAAAAGGTTTCGATTCCGGTTGTTGCGGATATACACTTCGACTACCGCTGCGCGCTTGAGAGCGTTGCGGCAGGTGCTGACAAAATAAGAATAAATCCCGGTAACATCGGCTCCGACGATCGCGTTAAGGCGGTTGCCGACGCATGCCGTGCAAAAAACATTCCGATAAGGATAGGCGTAAATTCAGGCTCGCTTGAAAAGGATATTCTCGCAAAATACGGGGCTCCCACGCCTGATGCACTTTGCGAGAGCGCGCTTTATCACGCAGGGCTTCTCGAAAAATTCGATTTTCACGATATAGTTATCTCCATAAAATCCTCCGACGTGCCGACCATGGTATCTGCATACAGAAAAATAGCGACTATGTGTGATTATCCGCTTCATCTCGGCGTAACCGAGGCAGGCACGCGCCGTATGGGGCTCATTAAATCCGCCGCCGGAATAGGCTCGCTTTTAATGGACGGCATAGGCGACACAATACGTGTTTCCCTTACCGCCGACCCCGTAGAGGAGGTCTCGGCAGGCTTTGATATATTAAAGGCGGTTGACATAAAAAAGGACTGTCCTCAGATAGTGTCGTGTCCGACCTGCGGCAGAACCAAAATCGATTTGATTTCTCTTGCCGAAAAAATCGAAAACGCTTTAAGAGGCTGCCGTAAGCCTATAAAGGTTGCCGTTATGGGGTGCGTCGTAAACGGTCCGGGCGAAGCTAAGGAGGCAGACATCGGCGTAGCCGGCGGTGACGGCTGCGGTATGATATTTAAGCACGGCGAAATACTCAAAAAAGTAAGCGAGGATGAAATAGTTCCGGAGCTGCTTAAAGAAATAGAAAAAATGTAATTGTGAAAGAGACGGCAAATGACAAGCTTTTATGACCTGTTTATAGAATACAGAAACGATTTCGCGGATATGGACGCGGTACTCGGCGACGCTCAAATAATTGATATGAGCGCAGAGTCTGCCGAAAGACGGCTGTACATTAAGGTGCGCTTTCCGCGTCTTGTGTCCGAGAAAACACTTGATAAAATAAGCGAAATAATAAGAGACAGGCTCGGACTCGGCGCGGTTAAAATTGCGCCGGTCTTTTCTTCGTCGCTGTTCTCGGATAGGTATTCGGGTGAGATAAGCGAGTGGGCAAAGAAAAACGTGCCTATGGCAAACGGATTTTTTGTTGACTGCAAATATGATTTTTCCGAAGAGGAAATCAAAATAGAGCTCATGCACGGCGGTAAGCAAATTCTTGAGGACGTCGGCGCGCAAAATCTCATTTCAAAAATGCTCCGTGAACGCTTCGGAGTATCAAAAGAGCTTTCTTTTGTTCAGAGGGACGACTATGATGCACGCGATGACATTTCCGCGGCGCAGAAAAAAATCGACAGTATGGCTCCCAAGGCTGCACCCGTAAAGAGCGGTTCATCGCGCAGCTTTGACCCCGTCAAGGAGAACGATACGCCAAAGGAGCACATTGTAAAGAACGGCATACCGTATTATCTTGAGAGTGTAAAGCCGATTTTCGGCAGTAATATCAGAAGTCAGCCCATAAAAATAGACGAAATCACTTTGCCCGAAGAGGGTGACACGACGCCCGTTACGATTTACGGCGAGGTTTTCGGCATTGAGGTCAAGGATACGAAAAAAGGCAAGGTAAAGATAGTATCCTTTAACATAACCGACAATACAAATTCGTTTTCCGCCGTTATGCTGCCAAAGGTTGAACATTGCGACGAGCTGCTGTCAAAGCTGAAAAACGGGGCGCACATACTTATGTTCGGCGAGGTCGAATATGACACGTACCGCGGCGATTACACAATAAAACCTAAGTGCATAAGCACCGTTCAGATGATAGAAAAAGAGGATAATTACCCCGAAAAGCGCGTTGAGCTTCATCTTCACACAAATATGTCGCAGATGGACGGTATGACTCCTCCCTCAAAGCTTGTGGAGCGCGCTATAAAGTGGGGGCACAAGGCAATAGCCATAACCGACCACGGCTGTGTTCAGGGTTACCCCGAGGCGTGTAACGCCGCCAACGGCAAAATCAAAATCATTTACGGCATTGAGGATTATTTTATAGATGACATCAAGGAGCCGGATAAAACATATAAGGAGCTTCGCTCCTATCACCAGATAATTCTCGTAAAGAATCATATAGGGCTTAAAAATCTGTATAAGCTCATATCAAAGTCCAATATAGACTATTTTTACAAAAAGCCGAGAATGCCAAAGAGCGAAATAATGAAGCACCGCGAGGGGCTTATAATCGGCTCGGCGTGCGAGGCGGGCGAGCTTTACCGCGCCATACTCGAGGAACGCCCCGAACAGGAGATTATGGAGATAGCGTCGTTTTACGACTATCTCGAAATTCAGCCCGTAGGCAACAACCGTTTTATGATTGACGCCCACTCCGACCCATCGGCGAAAAATCCGGACAAAAACAAGGAATTTGACAAGATAACCTGTATTGAGGATATAGAAAATATAAACCGCAAGGTTATAGCTATTGCCGACAAGCTCGGTAAGCCCGTGGTTGCCACCTGCGACGTCCACTTCATAGACCCCGAGGACGCAAAATACCGCGCTATTCTTATGGCGGCTCAGGGCTTTACCGACGCCGATAAGCAGGCTCCGCTGTACTTCAGAACGACCGAGGAAATGCTCAATGAGTTTTCATATCTCGGCGAGGAAACCGCGCACGAAATAGTCATAGAAAATCCCAACAAGATAGCCGATATGATAGATGTTGTACGCCCGTTCCCGATAGGCACGTTCCAGCCCTCCATAGACGGAGCGGAGGAACAGCTCAGAGACATTTGCTGGACCAAGGCTAAAAAGTGGTATGAATTTGAGGGCAAGGTTCCCGAAATTGTCGAGAACCGACTTAACCGTGAGCTTGATTCCATAATCAAAAACGGATTTGCCGTACTTTACATAATAGCTCAAAAGCTTGTATGGGATTCCGAGGATCACGGTTACCACGTAGGCTCACGAGGCTCCGTCGGCTCGTCGTTCGTCGCCTCTATGGCGGGTATTTCCGAAGTAAATCCGCTGCCGCCTCATTACAGGTGCCCCGAGTGTCGCTACTCCGAATTTTACACAAAGGGCGAGTACGGCTCGGGATTTGATATGCCGCCTAAAAAATGTCCGCATTGCGGCGCGCAGATGATAAGAGACGGCCACGAAATACCGTTTGAAACCTTCCTTGGGTTCCACGGTGACAAGGCACCCGATATCGACCTTAACTTCTCCGGCGAATATCAGGGAAAGGCGCACAGATACACGGAGGAGCTCTTCGGCAAAACGCACGTATTTAAAGCGGGCACAATAGCTTCGGTTGCCGACAAGACCGCCTACGGCTATGTTTTAAAGTATCTTGAAGAGCGAAATATCCGTGCTAACAAAGCCGAGATAGATCGTTTGGCGCGCGGCTGTACGGGAGTTAAGCGCACCACGGGTCAACATCCCGGCGGAATGGTAGTCGTGCCGAACGAATATGATATATACGATTTCACCCCCGTTCAGTACCCTGCCGACGATACCGAAAGCGATATGGAGACGACGCACTTTGACTTCCGTTCGATGCACGACACCATATTGAAGCTTGACGAGCTCGGCCACGATGTTCCCACGCTCGACAAGCACCTTGAGGATATGACGGGCATAAACGTAACCGACATAGATATTTGCGACCCCGAAATAATAAAGCTCTGCACCTCGCCCGAACCGCTCGGCGTGACGCCCGAGGATATAAGCTGGAAAACGGGCACGCTCTCCATACCCGAAATGGGCACATCGTTTGTTTGCCAGATGCTTTTGGAGGCACAGCCCAAGACATTTGCCGACCTTTTGCAGATTTCCGGTCTTTCACACGGAACCGATGTTTGGAACGGTAATGCACAGGACCTTATAAAGGATGGTATATGCACCATTTCTTCGGTTATCGGAACGCGTGACAGCATTATGATTTACCTTATGCACGCAGGGCTTGATCCGAGTATGGCGTTTAACATAATGGAGAAAACGAGAAAGGGTATAGTCGCGAAAAAGGGCTTCCCCGAGGGTGCCGAAGAAGCCATGCGTGAGCATAACGTTCCGCAGTGGTATATGGATTCGTGCCGCAAGATAAAGTATATGTTCCCTAAAGCCCATGCCGCGGCATATGTAATTGCCGCGCTGAGGCTCGGCTGGTACAAGATATACAAGCCGCTCGAATACTACACGGCATTTCTGACCGTGCGCGGAGACGGAGTTGACGCGGCGGTGGCAATAAAGGGTAAAGCCGCCGTTATGGCACGTATGGCGGAAATCGACGATAAAACAAGAAGCAAAACCGCCACAGCCAAGGACAAAGAGCAGTATACCGCCTTGCAGGTGGTAAACGAGATGATGGCAAGGGGCATAGAGCTGCTTCCGGTCGATATATATAAATCCGAGGCTACAAGATATGTCATAGAGGACGGCAAAATAAGAATGCCGTTCGGAGCACTGTCAGGTATAGGCGAAAGCGCCGCCATACCGCTTGCCGAGGCAAGAGATGACGGTGAGGGCAAGTTTATATCGGTTGACGATTTTGCACGCCGCGCTGGTGCCGGCAAATCCACAATAGAAATGCTCGAAAGCGTCGGTGCGTTCGGCGACATCCCGAAAACGGCGCAACTGTCATTGTTTTAGCCATCCGACGAGGCAGTTTAAAGGTAAAATGCGGTTTTAAAGCAAATTTGCCTTATAAACACGATGACTTTTCATCTTCTTTTGTTCAAAACTACAAAAAGACGTTTTTTGACGGATTTTGCATTGACAAAAGCCTTGTCGGTGATATAATGAATGCATAAATGAAAGGCAACGAGGTCTTTTAAAAGATCTCGCTGCCCTTTTTTTATATTTGAAAGGAGATTTAAAATGGGTTACACAAAAGAAGATGTACTTCGCATCGCAAAGGAAAAAGACGTTAAATTCATAAGACTTCAGTTCACTGATATTTTCGGTCAGCTTAAAAATGTCGCAATTACCGCGAGCCAGCTTAAAAAGGCTCTTGACAACGAGTGTATGTTCGATGGCTCCTCAATAGAGGGCTTCGTAAGAATCAATGAGTCCGATATGTATTTGAGACCCGATTACGATTCGTTCGTTATACTTCCCTGGAAGGACAGAGTTGCACGCCTTATCTGCGACGTTTATTGCGCTGACGGCAATACTCCGTTCCTCGGCGATCCGAGAAACGTTCTTAAAAAGGTAGTTAAAGAGGCTGCCGATATGGGCTATACGTTCAATGTAGGCCCCGAGTGTGAATTCTTCCTCTTCCAGCTTGATGAGGACGGAAATCCCACCACAAAAACAGGCGATGTTGCGGGTTACTTTGATATGGGTCCCGCCGATCAGGGTGAGCAATGCAGAAGAGACATCTGCCTTGCGCTCGAGAGCATGGGCTTTGAAATCGAGGCTTCACACCACGAGGTTGCCGAGGGTCAGCACGAGATAGACTTCCGTTTTGATGAGGTTGTTAAGACCGCAGACAACGTTATGACCTTTAAACACGTAGTAAAGACCTATGCGCGCCGTCACGGCCTTCATGCAACATTTATGCCGAAGCCCGTATTCGGTATAAACGGCTCAGGTATGCACACCAATATGTCACTTACAAAGGACGGTAAAAACGCTTTCTATGATGAAAATTCCGAGTTTGGACTTTCCGAGACCGCTCTTCACTTCATTGCGGGTGTATTAAAGCACGTAAAGGGCATTACCGCCATAGCAAATCCGCTTGTTAACTCTTATAAGAGACTTGTCCCGGGATATGAAGCTCCCGTATATATAGCTTGGTCGGCTTCAAACCGCTCCTCGCTTATCCGTGTTCCCGCAGCTCGCGGAAAGGGCACCAGAATAGAGCTCCGTTCTCCCGACCCGTCATGCAACCCCTATCTTGAAATGGCTCTGTGCCTTGCAGCAGGTCTTGACGGTATCAAAAACAACCTTACTCCTCCGCAGAACACCACAAAGAACATCTTTGAAATGTCCGCAGAAGAGCTTGCCGAAGACGGCATAGATTATCTCCCCGGTACTCTTGAGGACGCCATGAATGAATTCCAGGCTGATCCGTTTATGAAAGAGACGCTCGGCGACCACATCTATGAGAAGTATGTTGAGGGTAAGCTTCGCGAGTGGGATGAGTATCGTACCAGCGTAAGCAACTGGGAAACAAACAGATATTTAACTAAATATTGATAATACCTCATTTTTTCTCCTGCGAAAAGGGAACGGCGATTTTGCCGTTCCCTTTTCCATTTCTTTTTATGAGGATTTGAATTTGATTTGCCTTATCGGCGCATAAAAAAACACGGCTGACCGAAGGCCGAATATTCAGCCAAAGTCAACCGTGCTTTTGTAATTTTTATTCGGTTTCTTTTTTGAAGCCTTTTCTCTCAAGGAGAGCATAAATTCTGTCAGCCGGATTCAAGAGCTTGCTTACCGACATATCGTGGTTGAGGGTGTCGATAATGTATGAAAGATACTTAGACATATCAACCTCGCAGTACCAATCACGCTGTAAAAGCTCGGGTGTGCGGTAAACAAGGTTTGTTGTAAATACCTTTGTGATATTGCCCTCGGCAAAGGATTTGTCAAAGCTTTCGAGTCCTTCGCAGAAAAGACCGAATGCCGAGAAAATAAAAATACGCTTTGCGCCGAGCTCTTTTAATTTTTTGGCAACCTCAAGCATTGATTCACCGGAGGAGATCATATCGTCAACAACCATTACATCCTTGCCCTCTATGTTTGAACCGAGGAACTGGTGCTGGAGTATTGGGTTCCTGCCGTTGACAACTCTCGAATAGTCGCGGCGCTTATAGAACATACCAAGGTCAAGACCGAGAACGGTAGAATAGTAAATGCAGCGTGACATACCGCCTTCATCGGGAGATACTACCATCATGTGCTCTTTGTCGAGATGCAAATCATCAACGTTGTTTACAAGAGCCTTTATCATCTGGTAAGCGGGCTGAACGTTTTCAAAGCCCTTGAGCGGAATTGCGTTCTGAACTCTCGGGTCGTGAGCGTCAAATGTGATAATGTTGTCAACGCCCATATTGTTGCAGAGCTCCTGAAGGGCTATTGCACAGTCGAGGGACTCTCTTGATGAACGCTTGTGCTGTCTGCCCTCATAAAGCATGGGCATAATAACGGTTATTCTGTGAGCTTTGCCGCCTACTGCGGAAATCGCTCTTTTAAGGTTGGCAAAATGCTCGTCCGGACTCATGGGAATTGTTTGACCGTACATATTGTAGGTCACGCCGTAGTTGAACATATCGCATACAATAAAAATATCGTAACCGCGAACGGACTCGTGAAGCGAGCCCTTGCCTTCGCCCGAGCCGAATCTCGGGAATGAGGCATCGATAATATAAGTATCTCTTTCATATCCTGCAAAGGAAAGGCTGTTTTTGTGCTCAGACTGCTTCTGAGCGCGCCATTTGACGAGATAACGGTCGATTTTTTGGGCTAATTCTTCACAGCCGGGGAGCGCGATGATACCGAGCGGACCGTAAGGGATGGTAGTGAACTCCTGTGTGTAATCAGGCATAATTTTCCTCCGTGAAACACAATTTTTGCGGATAAATATTATCGTCATTTATCCGCATTACATTAGATAATAATATTTTACTATATTTTGTGTCATTTTCAAGGGAAAAAAGGCAAAAAATAAAAGATTAGTTAAAAGAGTGGTCAACAGTAATGACACAGAAATATCTTTCGTCTATTTTGCTTAGTTTTTCTTGAATTGAATTTGTAAGCTCACGATCGGAAAGACTAAAATCCGGGGGTGCCATTACATCGAAAATCAGATTTGAGTGTGTGGGACCCTCAACCACTCTGAAATCGTGTATTGAAAGCGCGGGGTCAATTTCCTTGACGGCGGATTCGGTCAAATCACGCAGACGGTTTATATGTGCGTCGTTTACCACGATAGGGTCAAGGTGTATTGAAATGAGCAGATTGTATTTTCTCTGTATATTTCGCTCGATAAGGTCAATGGTGTCGTGGCTCTTCATAACATCAACGCTTGAGGGAACCTCTGCGTGAGCCGAGGCAAACTGTCTGCCGGGGCCGTAGTCGTGGATTATAAGGTCGTGAACACCGACTATGTTGGGATATGAGAGAATTTCGTCCTCAATCTGCTTCACAAATTCCTTTTTCGGCGGCTGACCGAGCAGGGGGGAGACGGTGTCCTTTATTATACCGATGCCGGAATAGATGATAAATCCGGATACGACAAGGCCGAACCACCCATCCACGGGAACCGACGAAAACTTTGATATTATCAGCGATATAAGAGCCGCCGCCGTTGCCGCTGTATCCGAAAGACTGTCGGCGACTACGGCCTTGTTGGCTGTGGAGTCTATCCTTTTTCCGACGGAATAATTGAAGTATGCGAGCCACAGCTTAAACAGTATCGATATTATCAGGACTGCCAGCGCGGCGGTGCTGTAAGTTACGGCGTCGGGAGCCTTGATTTTTTCAACCGAGCTTTTCAAAAGCTCAACGCCCATCAAAAGGACGAGGAAGGACACTATCAGCGCGGATATGTATTCTATTCTGCCGTGCCCGTAAGGATGCTCCCTGTCGGCGGGCTTTTTTGCCATTTTAAAGCCGACGAGAGTAACTACCGACGAGCCTGCGTCGGAGAGGTTGTTTATGGCGTCTGCGGTTATTGAAATACTGCCGGTCAAAGAGCCTACCGCAAATTTTGCGGCGGTCAGTATCACGTTTACCGCTATTCCGACAAAGCCGGAGAGCATACCGTAAGAGGTGCGCGTCCTCGGGTCGTCGGCGGACGCGTTTTTACCCACAAAAAGCCTTATTAAAAGCTCGGTCATCTTATCGCTTTTCTCCCTTGATATAGTCTTTTACGCCGAATACGAATATTCTCTCGATTATATCGGCTATGTCCTCGGCACTCTTGCCTGTCTCCGGATGCTGAAGCCAGTAGCGCGCAACGCCTATAAAGCCTGACTCAAAATACGAATAGAGAAATTCAAATTCGGCTACATCGCTTATATTATATGCCGCGGATATGTCGTTAAAGCATTTTTTACGTATGAAGCCGCGGAGCTTCTGAGCGAAATTTATGTCGCCGTTGTCTCCGAGGAGAGCCGAGCAAATATCGCGGTTTTCATCGAGAAATTTGCACACGTCGGTCAAAAGCTGCTTCGGACGGCGGGAAATATCGTCTATGGTGTAGCTCATAAGAATAGACTCAAATTCTTGAAACAGTTCGTTTTCTATTTGCTCCACAAGGTCATATATGTCTTTGTAATGCAGATAAAACGTACCGCGGTTTATATCTACAAGCTCCGAAAGCTCCCGTACCGTTATTTTTTTAATGCTTTTTTGAGCCATAAGTTCGGTGAGGCCCTGTTTTAAAAGCCTTTTGGTTCTGCGTACTCTGCTGTCAACTGCTTTCTCTGCCATTTTGCTCAAACGCCCTTTCCTTTGCTGATTTTAGACAAACAAACATAGTTTGTTTATTGATTTAATAGACACACGTTATTATAATATAAACAAGTTCATTATTCAACACTTTTTTGAAAAAATCTGTATAATAGGCTAATGTTGATAATATAGGGAACTATAATTGATAATATTTTTACAAAAATAATATATTTTTTATAAAAATAATTACAAAACAGTTTTTTTATGGTATACTTCTTCTAAAGCTGTTTTTTATGAAAATGCATATAATAAATGAAAATCTGATATGAGGTGAAGCGTATGGCGGCAGAAATGCTGAAAAAGGTTATAGCCACGGAAAACGAGGCGGCGGAGAACGAAAAGAACGCTGCGTCCGAGGCCGACAAAATTATAAAGAAAGCAAAAGACGACGCCGAAAAGCTCCTGTCGGAGAAAGAGAAGGAATGTGCCGTATATGAGGCCGCCGAAATCAAAAAAGCCAAAGATACGGCAGAGGTTATCATTACAGAGGCTGTAAAGGAGGCTCAAAGGTACGCGGACGGATTGAAAAAACAGTCTGCGGAAAAGCTTTCGGAGGCTGTCGGCATCGTAAAGGATACATTACTTAAATGATATAATATTTTGCAAAGTGAGGTGATGGCTTACGGCAAAATTGAAAATGAAAAAAATCGAGCTTTTGGCGATGCTCGGCGAGAGCAAGGATATTATAGATTACCTGCAGCGAAAGGGCACGGTTCAGGTTGAAAAGTGCGACGCGCCGGAGTCTATGTATTACACCGACACCGATTCGAGCGTATCACAGCTTGAAAGACTTTTGCAAACCGCAGAGAACGCAAGAGAGACAATTTCATTTTATTCGCCGGAAAAAAAGAAGCTTACTGACTCTTTTTTGCCCCGAAAAGAAGTCGAGCTGTCCGATTTTTACGAGGAATCTGAAAAGACGGACGTGGCAATGGCAAAGTGTCGGGAAATTATCGACATAAAAAAGGAGATAGCCGACAAAAAGGCCGACATTATCCGCGAGCAGACCGCAAGAGAGGCTCTGATTCCGTGGGAAAGGCTTGATATTCCGCCGAATACAACGGGGACAAGGCACACGGAGGTGTTTGTGGGGTCGCTCCCGGACGAGTGCACAGAGGAGGCTCTCAAGGCCGGTTTTGCCGCGGCTCTGCCGGACTTAACCGCTCTCGACTGCGAGGTCGTTTCCTCTTCAAATACGCAGAGCATAATCGTTGTCATCTGTTTGAAAAAGGACTCAAGGCGAGTATACGATTATCTGCGAAGTCTGAATTTTGTGAGAGCGTCGGGCGGCGATAACGAGAATATCAAAGCGGCAATGGAACGCCACGGAAAAAATATTGAAGCGCTTTCGTCGGACATTGACGGCGACGAGGAAAAAATAAGAGAGCTGTCGTCATACCGTGAGGATATAGACTTTCTCATTGATTTCCTTACAATAAGGAAAGACAAATACGAGGCGTTTAAAAAGATGTCTCTCAGCCGCAACGTTTTCTATTTTGAGGGCTACATTCCGGAGCGGTACTGTGAAAAAACGGTCAAGGGCCTTGAAGAGAGGTTTACTGTTGCCGTAACGATAAGCGATGTTCCCGAGGACGACGAAAACGAACCGGTGCTTCTTAAAAATAATGATTTTGCCGCACCGGTTGAAGAGATAACCGAAATGTACGCTCTTCCGGGCAAGCACGATATAGACCCGAATGCGATTATGGCATTTTTCTATTACTGCTTCTTCGGTATGATGTTTTCGGACGCGGGCTACGGTCTCATAATGTTTTTGGCAACGCTGTTTATTTTGCTTAAATGCAAGCCTGAGGGGCAAAAGCGAAAAACGGTTATGATGTATATGTACTGCGGTATTTCCACAATGTTTTGGGGAATTATGTTCGGAAGCTTTTTCGGAGACATAATCAATATCGTAAGGTACGATTTCATCGGGCTGCCGAAAATACGGTTGTATGCGTGGCTTGACCCGCAGGAGCAGCTGATGACCACCATGCTGTGGTGCTTTTTGTTCGGCGTCGTTCATCTTTTTGTGGGCGTCGGCATCAAGGGCTATATGGAGTGGCGCGACGGGCAAAGGTTTTGGGCGGTATGCGATACGCTGTCCGTTTACCTTGCTGTCGGCGGTGCGCTTCCGCTTTGCGCCGGTATGATTATAGACGTTCCGTCGGATATAAAAACGGTCGGCAAATATTGCGCAATAGCCGGCGTAATCATAATAGTCCTCACGGCAGGCAGAGAGTCAAAGTCGTTCTTCGGCAAAATCGGCTCCGGACTTTACGCCGTGTACAACACGATTTCGGGCTATCTCAGCGATATTCTTTCATACGCAAGGCTTTTGGCACTCGGACTTGTTACCGGCATAATCGGCAGCGTAGTCAATATGATGGGTGCTTTGCCGACCAATAAGGTTGCGAAGGCAATAGTTCTTGCGGTGGTGTTCGTTTTCGGACACGCGGTAAACTTCGGAATAAACGTCATAGGCGCTTATGTTCATACAAACCGCTTGCAGTACGTGGAATTTTTCTCGAAATTCTATAACGGCGGCGGAAAGAAATTTACCCCTCTTAAAGCAAATTCCAAAACTTTCAAATTCAAGGAGGAAATCAGTAATGGATAATATGGGTTTGGTATTGGCTATCGTCGGAGCGGCGTTAGCGGCACTTCTCAGCGGACTCGGTTCGGCAAAGGGCGTAGGCCTTGTAGGTGAGGCCGCCGCAGGTCTTCTCACAGAGGATTTGTCAAAATTCACTAAGGTGCTTATTCTTCAGATTCTTCCCGGTACACAGGGCCTTTACGGCTTCATTACCGCAATAATGGTTCTTGTTAAAACAAAGCTTCTCTCGGGTTCTCCCGCCGAGCTTACGGTTTCACAGGGACTTATGCTTCTCGGCGCGTGCCTGCCTATGGCAATAGTCGGTTATTTCTCGGCAATTGCTCAGGCAAGAGTTGCGGCTTCGGGTGTTTCGGTAGTTGCAAAGAAGCCCGAGGGACAGAGTAAGGCAATGGTTCTTGCCGCAATGGTTGAGACATACGCCGTTCTCGCTCTTCTTATTTCGATTCTTATGATTTTGAACCTCAACATCGGTTAAGGGTGAAGCTTTATGACGGGATTAGATAAAATTATTTCAGAAATAGGCTCGGACTCGTCACAGCGTATAAAAGAAATTTCCGATGAAGCAAACAAAAAGGCTGAGGAGATATCCCTTGCCGCCGAAAAAAAGGCTTCCGAGATGAAAGCTCAGAGCGAAGAGAGGACTGCCGCAGAGGTTGCCTCCGTTTTGGCTTCAGCCAAAAGCTCCGCCGAGCTGAAAAAGAAGCAGACGGTTCTCGAGGGTAAAATCGAGGCCATAGAGGATATGCTCGGCAGGGCGGTAGATGTCTTAAAGGCTCTCCCGAAAAGAGAGTATTTTGAAATGCTGAAGGAGCTTGCCGTTAAAAATGCAATCTCGGGAGACGGCGTTATGCGTTTCTCGAAAGATGACACCGCAAAGCTGCCGCAGAATTTCATAAGCAACGTAAATTCCGCTCTTTCCGGTAAGGGCAGCGTCTCTCTCGGAGAGCCGTGCGACATAGACAGCGGATTTATGCTTGTTTACGGCGACATTGACGTAAACTGCACCTTTTCGTCGCTTGTTTCGGAAAAGCGCGACGAGCTTTTTGACGAGCTTAACAAATTACTTTTTAACTGATATAAAGGAGGGAAGCGTTTAAATGGATAAAAACTATCTTTATGCGGTAGCAAATATAAGAGCTAACGAGCTGTCGCTTCTCTCGCGTGCCGATATTGACGCGCTTATAGACGCTCCCGATTACAAGACGGCGCTCACGCTTTTAGACGGCAAGGGCTACGACACGTCCTTCGGCAGCGATTATTCCGCTATGCTTGACGGCGAAACCGAAAAAACGTGGTCGCTGATAAAGTCGGTCGCACCGAGTGCCGAGGCTCTCGATATATTCATTGTAAAAAACGATTTTCAAAATTTAAAAGCGGTTCTCAAGAGCGAAAAAACGGGCGAGGATGCGGAAAAATATCTTGTTTCGCCGTCTGTAATACCGAAGGAGTTGCTTTTAAAAGCGGTCAAAGAGCGTGATTTTGACTCTCTTCCAGATTTTATTTCCGATGCCGCAAAAAAATGCCTTGAGGTTATAACCAAAACCGAAAACGGTCAGCTCTGCGATATAGCCGCAGACAGAGCCTGCCTTGAGGCTATGTCGGGATTTGCGAAAAGTGCCGATAATGATATTGTTGCCGCATACGGCGACATATTTATAAAATCGGCGGTGTTAAAAACCGCTTATCGCGCCATTCTCACAAATAAAAAACGCGGATTTCTTGAAGAAGCGCTTCCCGACATACCCGAAATAAAAAAGGCGGATTTGATTGACGCTTCCTTGCAGGGAGCTGACGCTCTTTATGACTTCGTTTCGTCGCTCGGACTTGAGTCTTTTGCCGAGGCTCTTAAAAACAGCCCGTCTGCCTTTGAAAAATATTGTGACGATGCTGTTATGGAGAATATGAAAAAAGCAAAATATACAGCCTTCGGGCTCGGTCCGATTGCCGCATACATCTTTGCGCGAATGACCGAAATAGGTTGTGTGCGTATAATTTTGTCGGCGAAATTCAACGGCACGAGTGAAGAAACAGTCCGTGAAAGGATGCGTGAACTGTATGTATAAAATAGCCGCAATGGGCGACCGCGACAGTATTTACGGCTTTGCGTCGCTCGGGCTTTCAGTATTTCCCGAGGACGATCCGCAGAGCGCTTCGCACAAGCTCAAAAAGCTTGCCGAGGATGGCTACGCCGTTATATTTATAACCGAGGCTCTCGCAGAGCTCATTTCTCCGGAAATCGAGCGCTTCAAAGACAGCCCTCTCCCGGCCATAATCCCCATTCCCGGAGTCGCCGGCAATACGGGACTCGGAATGAGAGAGGTAAGCGGATATGTAGAGCGAGCCGTCGGTTCCGACATCGTTAATTAAGGGTTGCTGCACATTCCCGTAGAATTTTTTTCACCCACTCGCGTACCGCAAGTACGCTTCGGAGCAAAAGAAAATCCCACGGCAACGCACATCAAGCCCTTAATTAAAATTGATGTAGAATTTGGTGCAATCCCGAGAAAATTTTTCACCCGCTCGCGTACCTTTGTACGCTTCGGGGCAAAAGAAAAATCCCCATCTACGCACCAAAACGCCTTAATTAAAATTCAATGTTAGGGCTTTAGCACGCATTTGAGAAAATTTTTCACACGCTTGTGTACCTTTGTACGCTTCGGGGCAAAAGAAAATCCCACGGCAACGCACATCAAGCCCTTAATTAAAATTGATGTAGAATTGGGTGCAACCCCGAGAAAATTTTCGCACGCTCGTGTACCTTTGTACGTTTCGGAGCAAAAGAAAATTCCCCATCTACGCACCAAAACGCCTTAATTAAAATTCAATGTTAGGGTTTTAGCACGCATTTGAGAAAATTTTTCACACGCTCGCGTACCTTTGTACGCTTCGGGGCAAAAGAAAATCCCACGGCAACGCACATCAAGACCTTAATTTAAACGGAATCATAATAATACAAATGGTTTTTGACTGAATTTAGGTGTGAAATATGCACCTTACAACGCATATCCGCACTTAAAATAAATCCATAATAATTAAAAAACGGTATGCGGCGCAACCGCAGCCGCTAAACTCGTAAAATCGTAAAATCAACCAAACCTTTGAAGGGTGGAACAGATATGAGCAAAGGAACAATACTCAAAGTAGCCGGACCTCTCGTAGTTGCCGAGCATATGCGTGACGCAAATATGTTCGACGTTGTCAGGGTAAGTGATAAAAGGCTTATCGGCGAGATAATCGAGATGCACGGCGATAAGGCGTCAATTCAGGTATATGAAGACACCTCAGGTCTCGGCACGGGCGAGCCTGTTGAATCCACGGAGGAACCGTTGAGCGTTGAGCTCGGCCCGGGACTTATCGAAGGAATATTCGACGGTATTCAAAGACCGCTTGTCGAAATAATGAAAAAGGTTGGCAACAACTTGCCCAGAGGCGTAGAGGTGCCGTCACTCTCGCGAGAGAAAAAGTGGCATTTTAACGTCACCGCCGAAATCGGCGCATACGTGACATCGGGCGATGAGCTCGGCTTTGTTCAGGAGACCGATATTGTCCGCCACAAAATAATGGTGCCGATAGGCGTTTCCGGTAAGGTGAAGAGCCTTTCGGAGGGCGACTACACGGTTGAAGATACGGTAGGCGAAATAGAAAAGGACGACGGCACCGTTGTTCCCGTAAAGCTTATGCAGAAGTGGCCCGTAAGGCGCGGCAGACCGTACAAGAAAAAGCTGTCTCCCGACGTTCCGCTTATCACGGGTCAGCGTGTTATAGACGCGCTTTTCCCGATAGCAAAGGGCGGCGTTGCCGCAATACCCGGTCCTTTCGGAAGCGGTAAAACCGTAACTCAGCATCAGCTCGCAAAATGGGCAGAGGCTGATATAGTTGTCTATATAGGCTGCGGTGAACGCGGCAATGAGATGACCGACGTTTTAAACGAATTCCCCGAGCTTATAGATCCGCACACAGGCAAATCGCTTATGGAGCGCACGGTTCTTATAGCGAACACTTCGGATATGCCCGTTGCGGCTCGTGAAGCTTCTATTTATACAGGCATTACAATTGCCGAATATTACCGCGATATGGGCTATTCCGTGGCTCTTATGGCGGACTCCACCTCACGTTGGGCAGAGGCTCTGCGCGAAATGTCGGGCAGACTTGAAGAAATGCCCGGTGAAGAGGGCTACCCCGCATACCTCGGTTCGCGACTCGCTCAGTTCTATGAGCGCGCCGGACGCATAGTAACTCTCGGCTCGGACGACAAAGAGGGCTCGCTTTCGGTAATAGGTGCCGTATCGCCTCCCGGCGGCGACATTTCGGAGCCGGTATCTCAGGCAACTCTGAGAATAGTAAAGGTATTCTGGGGACTTGATTCCGCGCTCGCATATAAGCGTCACTTCCCGGCTATCAACTGGCTTACGTCTTATTCGCTCTATGCCGACAGCCTCGGAAAATGGTTCAACGAAAATGTTGACAAAGATTGGACGAATATGCGTACCCGTATAATGGGTATTCTCTCCGACGAAGCGTCGCTTGACGAAATAGTAAAGCTTGTCGGTATGGACGCCCTGTCACCCTCCGACAGACTTAAAATGGAGGCGGCGAGGAGTATTCGCGAGGACTTCCTGCATCAGCTCGCATTCCACGAAATCGACACCTACACAAGTCTTAAAAAGCAGTGCTTTATGATGAAGCTTATGCTTATGTATTATGACCGCTCGCTCGACGCATTGAATAAGGGCGCGGATATAGAAAAAATCGCCGCGTTGCCCGTAAGAGAGGCGATAGGCAGATTTAAATACGTTAAAGAAGACATCGACAAAGAATTTGCCGAGATAGACGAAAGACTTTCCTCGGAACTCGCCGAGGCAGTAAAAGAAGGGGAGGATGACTGATGCCTAAGGAATACAGAACCGTTCAGGAGGTAGCAGGACCTCTTATGCTCGTAAAAGAGGTTGAGGGAGTCAAATATGACGAGCTCGGCGAAATCGAGCTTGAAAGCGGCGAGACAAGAAGGTGCCGTGTGCTTGAGGTCAACGGAACAGATGCTCTTGTTCAGCTGTTTGAGGCGTCCACCGGCATAAACCTTTCAAACAGCAAGGTGCGCTTCCTCGGCAGAATGATGGAGCTTGGAGTTTCCGAGGATATGCTCGGCAGAGTATTTGACGGACTCGGCAGGCCCATAGACGGCGGTCCCGAAATAATCCCCGAAAAGAGAATGAATGTAAACGGTATGCCTATGAATCCGGCGGCGAGAGCTTATCCTCAGGAATTTATACAGACGGGCGTTTCCGCGATAGACGGACTTAACACCCTTGTAAGAGGTCAAAAGCTTCCCATCTTCTCGGCTTCGGGTCTTCCGCACGCACAGCTTGCCGCTCAGATAGCAAGGCAGGCAAAGGTACGCTCGGCCGATGAAAAATTCGCCGTTGTCTTTGCCGCAATGGGTATTACCTTTGAGGAGTCCGACTTCTTTATTCAGTCGTTTAAGGAAACGGGTGCCATAGACAGAACGGTTATGTTCTCGAATCTTGCGAACGACCCTGCAATCGAGCGTATAGCTACGCCCAAAATGGCACTTACAGCCGCGGAATACCTCGCATTTGACAAGGGTATGCACGTGCTTGTAATTTTAACCGATATAACGAACTATGCGGACGCGCTCCGCGAGGTTTCGGCAGCAAGAAAAGAGGTTCCGAGCCGACGCGGTTATCCCGGATATATGTACACCGACCTTGCGTCCATTTACGAGAGAGCCGGTCGTCAGCGCGGTAAAAACGGAAGTATCACCATGATACCCATTCTTACCATGCCCGAGGACGACAAGACCCACCCGATTCCCGACCTTACGGGATATATCACAGAGGGTCAGATTATTTTGAGCCGTGACCTTTACCGCCGCGGAATTACGCCGCCTATCGATGTTTTACCGTCGCTTTCAAGGCTTAAGGATAAGGGCATAGGCGAGGGCAAAACGAGAAAAGACCACTCAAACACCATGAATCAGCTCTTCTCCGCATATGCAAGAGGTAAAGATGCAAAGGAACTTATGGTGGTTCTCGGCGAGGCTGCACTCACCGATATAGATAAGCTCTACGCAAAATTTGCCAATGAGTTTGAAAAGGAATATGTGTCTCAGGGCTACAATACAAACCGCTCCATAGAAGAAACGCTCGATATAGGCTGGAAGCTGCTCAGAATTCTTCCGAGAAGCGAGCTTAAACGTATCAGCGACGAACTGCTTGACGAGTATTACGACAAAAAATAACCCGGTGCATTAACTTCTCGAAAGGAGGAACCGTTTTTGGCAAGACTTAATGTGAATCCGACAAGAATGGAGCTCACTAATCTGAAGAGAAAGCTTACGACCGCAAGGCGCGGACATAAGCTTTTAAAAGACAAGCAGGATGAGCTGATGCGCCGTTTCCTCGACCTTGTAAGAGAAAACAAGGAATTGCGCCGCAAGGTGGAGGATGGCATAGAGGAGTCAAACAGGCATATGGCTTTGGCGCGCTCGGTTATGAGCGATTCATCTCTTGATGTTGCTCTTATGATGCCGTCTCAGAAGATGAGCCTTGACGTCAGCGAAAAAAATGTGATGAGCGTAATGCTTCCTGTTTTTGATACCAAGCTTAAAACCGCCGATGAAAACGATATATATTCATACGGCTTTGCGTTTACATCGTCCGACCTTGATGCGGCGGTAAAATCGCTGTCGGATATAATGCCGTATATGCTGCGTCTTGCCGAGGTCGAAAAGTCGTGCCAGCTTATGTCAGCAGAAATAGAAAAGACAAGACGCCGAGTAAATGCGCTTGAACACGTTATGATACCTCAATATGAGGAAACCATAAAATACATTTCTATGAAGCTCGACGAAAATGAGCGAAGCTCTACAATACGCCTTATGAAGGTTAAAAATATGATGCTTGAAGAGGCACGCCGCAAGGCAATAGAGCATGACCGCGAGGCGGCTCTCGAAATGAGCTGATTGCTTCACTTGAAGCCTCGGACAAATAATAAAGGGTTGTAAAAACATTTGTTTTTACAACCCTTTTCAGTTGATGAAACGCGACTGATTTTATGCCGTTTCCAATTTAATATTATGTTATTTTGCCTCAACAGGCTCTTTTTCGTCCTCCGATTTTACAGCGGAGGAGTCATTCGGCAGCTCGACCCAGTCGCTCCTGTGCAGCATTATGCGTACTGCGTTATGTATACACGAAGCGTCTATTTCGGTAAAAGCTCCGCCGTATTCGCCGTCAAGCGTAAACGGTGTCGGCTTGTCAAATATAAATTTGACGTTTTTGCAATGTCTTATTGTGACAAGGCGGTTGTTCTTGACATTTTTACGCACCATGGAATTTGCAAGATATGCGATTTCTCCGGGATTTTTGAACATATTCACAAGTACCATTTCAAAAAGTCCGTCGTTAAACTCAACGCCCATATTGTGAAGAACCGGCATACCGCCGACCGAGTACGAATTTGAAAATGCGCCGTAAAAATAGTCGCCCTCAAAAACCTCGCCGTCGGCTATAACCTTGGCGTGAAAAGGCTTCATTTTGAAGAATTCACCCACGGCCTGCAAATAGTAAGCGTTTTTGCCGAGAACGTTTTTGACCTTTTGGTTGGCCGAATACGATATTGCGGTAAAGTTGCCGAAGCCCGCGACATATATAAAGCTGTCTTTTCCGAACACACCCATATCAACCGGCATAGGTGTACCGTTGATTATGGCATTTACGGCATCGCTGACATCGATGGGAATACCGAGCGATTTGGCAAAATCGTTTGTGGAGCCGAGCGGAATGAATCCGAGCGGAATATCCTTGCCGAGTTTCATAACTCCGGCAACGGTTTCCTTTAAGGTCCCGTCGCCGCCGACGCAAACTATCAAATCGAAGCCGGCACCTCTTGAGAGCGTGATGTCATACGCATTTTTGTTTTTTTGCGTGCAGCAGGCTGTGACGCTGTATCCGGCCTCGTCAAAACGGTTTATCATTTTCATCATATACCGTTTTGCCATTTTTTTGCCGGAAACCGGATTTACAATAAGCAAAAGCTTTTTAGCTTTATCCTCTGCCATAATGGTTACCCTTGCGAATGTTAAAATTCGAGTCTTTCTTCAATGTATTTTACAAGGCCTGAAACAGGTATTCTTGTCTGCTCCATAGTGTCTCTGTCACGAACTGTAACGCAGCCGTCCTCTTTGCTGTCGAAGTCATAGGTTATTGAGAACGGAGTACCGATTTCATCCTGACGGCGATAGCGCTTGCCTATTGAGCCGGCGTCATCGTAATCGACTGAGAAGTGCTTTGAAAGCTCGGCATAAATGTTACCTGCTTCCTCCGAGAGCTTCTTTGAGAGCGGAAGCACCGCCGCTTTCATGGGCGCAAGAGCCGGATGAAGTCTTAAAACAATTCGCTTGTCGTTCTTTGCTTCGTCAATTACCTCTTCGTCGTAAGCGTCGCAAAGGAACGCGAGTGCAACTCTGTCCGCACCGAGTGACGGCTCTATGACGTAGGGGATATATTTTCTGTTTTCCTCCTGGTCAAAGTATGAGAGGTCCTTGCCCGAATGCTCCTGATGTCTTGTGAGGTCGTAGTCGGTTCTGTCGGCAATGCCCCAAAGCTCACCCCAGCCGAACGGGAAGAGATATTCGATGTCTGTGGTTGCCTTTGAGTAGAATGAAAGCTCTTCTTTTGCGTGGTCGCGCAGGCGAAGATTGTCGTCGTGAAGTCCGAGGTTGAGAAGCCAATTGTGGCAGTAGCTTCTCCAATAATCAAACCATTCGAGGTCGGTGTCGGGCTTGCAGAAGAATTCGCACTCCATCTGCTCAAATTCACGTATTCTGAATATGAAGTTGCCGGGAGTTATCTCGTTTCTGAAGGATTTACCTACCTGGCAAACGCCGAAGGGAACCTTTTTTCTTGTGGTTCTCTGGATATTCTGGAAGTTTACGAATATACCCTGTGCCGTTTCGGGTCTTAAATAGATTTGGCTCTTCGCGTCCTCTGTTACGCCCTGGAACGTCTTAAACATAAGGTTAAACTGACGGATATCGGTAAAGTTCTTTGAGCCGCAGTTCGGGCAGACTATGCCGTTGTCCTCGATGTATTTTTTCATCTCTTCGTTGGTCCAGCCGTCTGCCGACTGACCGCTGAAGTCCTCGATAAGCTTATCTGCTCTGTGTCTTGTTTTGCAGTCGCGGCAGTCCATAAGCGGGTCGGAGAAGCCGCCTACGTGGCCTGTTGCAACCCAAACCTCGGGGTTCATAAGTATGGCCGAGTCAAGTCCTACATTGTGAGGATTTTCCTGAACAAACTTTTTCCACCAGGCTTTTTTTACGTTGTTTTTGAATTCAACGCCGAGCGGGCCGTAGTCCCAGGAGTTTGAAAGGCCGCCGTAAATTTCGCTGCCGGGATAGACAAAACCTCTGCTTTTGCAGAGAGCAACTATCTGATCCATGGTCTTTTCTGTGTTTTTCATATTGGTTAATCACCCTTTATAAGTATTTAGCGCACCGGCTGTGCGCGAAAATATCAATATATAATTTTATAGTATTCTTAACCGAATGTCAACCGACAAGAACAGGCAGAACAGATGATTTTTCGATTTGCCGCGCAAATGACGGTAACATAATACTTTTTTGTTTTAATGCCGAAAAATCCCATACTATTATATATATAATATACGGCGTCGGTGTAACGGAACTTTTTTACGGAGAAAAAGCTTCGCATATTTGCCGATATGGAGCTAAAAACACTATATATTGTGTAGTGCGAACACGCGGAACGGATGACAAAAAAATTTCAGCTTTTTTAATGAACTTTTTTGAAAAAAGTTGTTGCATTTGCCGGTCTTTTGTGTTAAACTACTTTAGCACGCGTGGAAAGGGCGTATTATGCCTTTTTATACGCAGCTTGATATGCGATGATGCGGTAGGTGGCTGCACTTTGATGCAGGGAATTACCGCGGAGTATGTCCGATTTTAAAACCGGGCGAACTAATAAGCTTCTTTTTCCGGCCGAGAACCCAACCTCTGCCGTGAAATAAGGATGCTGTGTGCTTTTTTGTGCCGTCCGGAAAACATTGGTTTTTCGGATTTTAAAAAGAGAATGGTGGAAACACCCGGCAGGGTTGCAAAAAAGCTTGCCCTAAATATCAAGGAGGCAAAAAAATGGCTACCGCAAAAGGAAAGAAAATCAGAATCAGGCTCAAGGGCTACGATCATGACCTTGTTGACAAGGCTTCGGAAAAGATCGTTGAGACCGCAAAGCGCACAGGTGCTCAGGTTTCCGGTCCCGTTCCGCTTCCCACAGACAAGGAAGTAGTTACAATCCTCCGCGCTGTTCATAAGTATAAGGACAGCCGTGAGCAGTTTGAGCAGAGAACACACAAAAGGCTTATCGACATACTCAGACCTTCAAACAAAACCGTTGAAGCTCTGACGAGTCTCGAGCTTCCCGCAGGCGTAGACATCGAAATCAAGCTCTGATTTTGATTTTGCGCTTACAGGTCAAGTCGGCGAAAGCCGACCAATAACCAAAGGAGGAAAATAAAAATGCAAAAAGGTCTTATTGGTAAGAAGATCGGTATGACACAGATCTTCGACGATAACGGAAACGTTATCCCGGTAACAGTAGTTGAGGCCGGTCCCTGCACAGTAGTGCAGAAGAAAACCGTTGAAAACGACGGTTACGAAGCCGTTCAGGTAGGCTTCGGCGAGGTTAAAATCAGCCGTGTGAACAAGCCGCAGGCAGGTCACTTCAAGAAGGCTGACGTAGCACCGAAGAAGGTGCTCAAGGAGTTCAGACTCGCTGATACAAGCGCTCTGAACGTCGGCGACATTCTCAAGGCTGACGTATTCGCAGTCGGCGACAGAGTTGACGTTGTCGGCACAAGCAAAGGTAAGGGCACCGCTGGTGCCATCAAGAGATGGAACTTCTCACGCCTTAAAGAAACTCACGGTTCGGGTCCTGTTGCAAGACATGCCGGTTCACTCGGTGCTTGCTCCGATCCTTCAAGAGTATTCAAGGGCAAGAAGCTTGCCGGTCATCTCGGCGCGGAGAGAGTTACGGTTCAGAATCTTGACATCGTAAAGGTCGACGCAGAAAACAATCTTATAGCTGTCAAGGGCGCAATTCCCGGCCCGAAGGGCGGAATCGTCGTTCTCGCAGATACAGTTAAGAGTAAGTAAGAAAGGAGTGTTGAATAATGGCTAAATTAGCAGTACTTGATAAAACAGGCAAGAAAGTATCGGATATCGAGCTTAAAGACGAAATATTCGCTATCGAGCCCAACAAATCGGCTATGCATCTCGTAGTCGTCAATTATCTCGCAAATCAGCGTCAGGGCACTCAGTCAACACTTACTCGTTCTGAGGTCTCCGGCGGCGGCAAAAAGCCCTGGAAGCAGAAGGGCACCGGCCGCGCAAGACAGGGCTCAACGAGAGCTCCGCAGTGGACTCACGGCGGTATCGCACTCGGCCCGAAGCCGCGTGATTACGGCTTTGATGTAAATAAGAAGGTAAGAAGACTCGCTATGAAGTCTGCACTTTCTTCAAAGGTAGCTGCCGACGAGATGATCGTTGTTGACGATTTCTCAATGGACGCTATCAAAACAAAAGAGATGGCTAATATCCTCTCGGCCGTAAAGGCAGGCAAAAAGACTCTTATCGTTCTCCCCGAAAAGAACGATGTTCTTTACAAGAGCGCCCGCAACATTGAGGGCACCAACGTTTCTCTTGTGAACACACTCAATGTATACGATATCCTCAACTGCAACACCATCGTTGTTCTTAAGGATGCCGTTGCTAAGATAGAGGAGGTTTACGCATAATGAAGCTTGCACAAGACATAATCCTCCGTCCGGTAATAACAGAGGAAACAATGACCGGTATCGCTGAAAAGAAATATGCTTTCCGTGTTGCCAAAACAGCAACCAAGCCCGAGATTAGAGAGGCTGTTGAAAAGCTCTTCGACGTAAAGGTTAAGGACGTCAACACCATGAACGTCAGAGGTCAGAAGAGAAGATACGGCAATAACGAAGGTTATACTTCTTCTTGGAAGAAAGCAATCGTTACACTTACCGAGGATTCAAAGACAATTGAGTTCTTCGATAATATGATGTAATTTTACCGGCAGTAATTAAATTTGATTTATCCATCCGGCAATGTATGGAGTCCGACATACTCCGCTAAGCCGGATCAAGGAGAGTGAAAAAATGTCTATAAAAGTCTATAAGCCGACAATTAACTCAAGAAGAAATATGTCGGTAACAGATTATTCCGAGCTTTCAAAGGTAGCTCCCGAGAGAAGCCTCTTAGAGCCTCTTTCAAAGAATGCCGGCAGAAACAGCTACGGAAGAATCACAGTCCGTCATCGCGGCGGCGGAAACCGCAGAAAGTACCGCGTGATCGACTTTAAAAGAGATAAGGCAGGCGAGGCAACAGTCCTCACCCTTGAGTACGATCCCAACCGTTCGTCTCATATCGCTCTTATCCAGTATGCCGACGGCGAGAAGAGATACATCCTCGCTCCGGTAGGCCTCAAGGTAGGCGACAAGGTTGAGGCAGGCGCAGACGCCGACATCAAAACCGGCAACGCACTTCCTCTTACAAATATCCCGACCGGTACCGTAGTTCACAACGTTGAGCTTTATCCCGGACGCGGCGGCCAGCTCGCACGTTCGGCAGGTAACTCCGCTCAGCTTATGGCTAAAGAGGGCGTATATGCGCTCCTTCGTTTACCCTCGGGCGAGCTCAGAAATGTTCCCGCAACCTGCATGGCAACAGTAGGCACAGTCGGCAACACCGACCACGAAAATGTCAAGCTCGGTAAGGCAGGACGTACCCGTCACCTCGGTATCCGCCCGACAGTCCGCGGTTCTGTAATGAACCCGAACGACCACCCGCACGGCGGTGGTGAAGGTAAGGCTCCGGTAGGACGTCCCGGTCCCTGCACACCGTGGGGCAAGCCCGCTCTCGGTTATAAGACCAGAGCTAAGAAGAACCGTTCGGATAAGCTTATAGTTAAGCGCCGTAACAGCAAGTAAGTCGAAAGGAGTGTAGATTATGAGCAGAAGTACTAAAAAAGGCCCTTACGTTGCACCGAAACTGCTTCGCAAGGTTGAAGAAATGAACAAGAACGGCGAAAAGATCGTTCTCAAAACATGGAGCCGCAGCTCGACTATATTCCCGGACTTCGTCGGACACACGTTTGCAGTTCACGACGGCCGCAAGCACGTTCCGGTTTATGTTACAGAGGATATGGTTGGTCACAAGCTTGGTGAATTTGCTCCGACAAGAACCTTCAGAGGTCACAGCGGATCAAAGACAACAAACTAATCAGCGAAAGGAGTGTATTAACTAATGGAAGCAACTGCTAAGGCAACTCACGTACGCATCGCTCCCCGTAAGGTGCAGATCGTACTTGATCTTATCAGAAATAAGCCTTGCGACGAAGCATTAGCTATTCTCAAGTACACACCGAAGGCTGCGTGTGAACCGCTTGAAAAGCTTTTGAAGTCTGCAATGGCTAATGCAGAAAACAAAGATATGGATACCTCATCGCTCTTCGTTTCGGAGTGCAAGGTAGACCAGGGTCCGACTCTTAAACGTATTCGTCCGAGAGCACAGGGCCGCGCATACAGAATAAACAAGAAAACCTCGCATATAACCCTTGTGGTTAAAGAAGCAGAGTAAGTAAGGAGGAGGTAATAAAATGGGCCAGAAAATAAATCCTACCGGCTTCCGTGTCGGCGTTATAAAGGATTGGGAGTCCCGCTGGTACGCCGGCAAAAAGGACTTCGGCAACACTCTTATTTCGGACTATGAGCTTCGTAACTACCTACTCAGCACTCTTGCTCCCGCAGGCGTTCCGAAGGTCGAAATCGAAAGAGATCCCAAGAGAGTCCGCATCAACATTCACTGCGCTAAGCCCGGTATGGTTATCGGTAAGGGCGGTGCTGAGATCGAGAAGCTCAAGGATGTATGCAAAGCAAAACTCGGTGAAGACAAAGACGTTTTCATCAATATCGTAGAAATCAAGCAGCCCGACCTTGATTCTCAGCTTGTAGCAGAGAATATCGCAGGTCAGCTTGAAAGACGAGTTTCTTTCCGCCGCGCTCTTAAACAGGCTATCGGCAGAACAATGAAGCTCGGCGCAAAGGGCATTAAGATTCAGGTAAGCGGCCGTCTCGGAGGTGCTGAAATCGCACGTACCGAGCAGTACCACGAGGGTACCATTCCGCTTCAGACCATGCGTGCCGACATTGATTACGGCTTCGCAGAGGCTAAAACGACTTACGGTCGTGTCGGCGTAAAGGTTTGGCTTTACAAAGGTGAAGTCCTTCACGACAACCGCAGGCCTCGCAAGGAAAAGGAAGGAGGCACTAAATAATGTTATTACCTAAGAGAGTTAAATACCGCAGAGTTCAAAGAGGACGTCTTACCGGTAAGGCTTTAAGAGGAAATAAAGTAACTTACGGTGACTTCGGCCTTGTAGCAACCGAGCCCGCATGGATAACCGCAAACCAGATAGAGGCAGCCCGTATCGCTATGACAAGATACATTAAGCGTGGCGGCCAGGTTTGGATAAAGATCTTCCCGGATAAGCCGATTACAGAAAAACCGGCTGAGACCCGAATGGGTTCCGGTAAAGGTTCTCCCGAATATTGGGTAGCAGTAGTTAAGCCCGGCAGAGTTCTTTTCGAAATCGCCGGTGTTCCCGAGGAAGCAGCTCGTGAGGCTATGCGTCTTGCAGCAAACAAGCTTCCGATTAAATGCAAATTTGTCGCAAAGGCAGATCAGTCAGAGGATGGTGAGCAGTAATGAAAGCAAAAGAAATAAAAGCACTCTCCCCCTCCGAGTTGGATGCTAAACTCACAGAGCTTAAGGATGAGCTTTTCAAATTACGCTTCCAGCAGGCCATCAACCAACTCGATAATCCAATGCGCATAAGTGCCGTTAAAAAAGACATCGCAAGAATCAAAACCGTTATGCGCGATGTTGAATTACACGGCGCTCAAGGCTAAGGAAAGGGAGGACTTTTAAAATGAGTGAAAGAAACCTCAGAAAAACTCAGGTTGGTATCGTAACAAGCGATAAGATGCAGAAGACCGTCGTTGTTTCAATCAAGGACAGAGTTAAGCATCCGCTTTACAATAAGATCATTAACCGTACAGTTAAAATCAAGGCTCATGACGAGAACAATGAGTGCGGAATAGGCGACAGAGTTCTTGTTATGGAAACACGTCCCCTCTCAAAGGATAAGAGATGGCGTGTAGTCGAGATCATCGAGAAAGCGAAATAATTTTCTAAGGAGGCTATAACTGTGATACAGCAACAGACTTACCTCAAAGTAGCCGACAACACCGGTGCGAAAGAAATTATGTGCATTCGCGTACTCGGTGGTTCAGGCAGAAGGTATGCAAATATCGGCGACGTTATTGTAGCTTCGGTCAAAAAGGCAGCACCCGGCGGCGTTGTTAAAAAGGGCGATGTTGTAAAAGCGGTCGTTGTAAGAACAGTAAGCGGTGTTCGCAGAGACGACGGAACTTATATCCGTTTCGATGAGAATGCAGCGGTATTGATAAAAGAAGACAAAACCCCGAGAGGCACTCGTATTTTCGGGCCGGTAGCAAGAGAGCTTCGTGATAAGGATTACATGAAGATCTTGTCACTTGCTCCCGAAGTGCTTTAATGGGAGGTGCAATGAGATGAATAAAGTTCACGTTAAAACAGGTGATACCGTCGTAGTCATCAACGGTAAAAACCGCGGCAGAAAAGGAAAGGTCATGCAGGTCTCTCCCGCCGAGGATAAGGTAATCGTTGAGGGCGTAAACGTAGTCACAAAGCACGTTAAGCCTAAAAAGATGGGCGAGCAGGGCGGTCTTGTTAAGGCCGAGAGCGCGCTTTACGCTTCAAAGGTTCAGCTCGTTTGCCCCAAGTGCGGCGCTGCTACAAGAGTAGGCCACACCAAGGTTGAAAACAAAAACGGCAAGACTGTTTCGATGCGCGTATGCAAAAAATGCGGCGCACAGTTTGAATAAGGGAGGGACATAACAACATGGCAGCAAGACTTAAAGAAATGTACGCTTCGGAAGTTGCTCCGGCGCTTCAGAAGAAGTTCGGCTACAAGAGCGTTATGCAGATCCCGAAATTTGACAAGATCGTTATCAACGTAGGCTGCGGCGAAGCTAAAGACAACTCAAAGGTTGTTGACGCTATAATGACAGACCTCGCTACCATCACCGGTCAGAAGCCGGTTGAGTGCAAGGCTAAAAAGTCAGTCGCAAACTTCAAGCTCCGTGAGGGCATGACGATTGGCGTTAAGGTTACGCTCAGAGGCGACA
>ULXN01033530.1_pt1 | contig 32500 bp, 36 predicted proteins | sample 1961311 | NCBI WGS metagenome assembly ULXN01 (sample SAMEA4835839, study PRJEB28245) | human gut metagenome | biome: gut microbiome; material: fecal sample | place: Denmark | collected 2008 | reverse complement strand
CAATTTATAGAGTAGATCATTAATGATTTACTTTTTTTATTAAATTATAATTTTATCCAATTGTTAAACGAACAAATGTATGATATAATTGATAATAGTTATATAGGAGGTGTAAAAATGAATAAAGTATATATGTGTATTGATTTAAAGAGTTTTTATGCCTCAGTAGAATGTGTAGAAAGAGGATTAGATCCTTTAAATACAAATTTGGTTGTTGCAGATGAATCAAGAACAGAAAAAACAGTTTGTTTGGCTATTACTCCTTCATTAAAACAATACGGACTGGGTGGAAGAGCAAGACTCTTTGAAGTTATTCAAAAGGTTAAAGAGGTAAACTATAAACGAAGAAAAGAAAATAATTATAAAAAGTTTTCAAATAAATCTTTTTTAGATAATGAATTAAAAAAAGATAAAACTTTAGAATTGGATTATATTATTGCTCCACCACAAATGTACAAATATATGAAGTATAGTACATCTATATACAATGTTTATCTCAAATATTTAGCTCCTGAAGATATATATGTATATTCAATAGATGAAGTTTTTTGCGATATTACTAATTATTTACATTTTTATAATATGACACCAAAAGAATTAGTTACCAAAATGATACAAGATGTTTATCATACAACTGGTATAACAGCAACTGCTGGTATTGGAACTAATATGTATTTGGCAAAGATATGTATGGATATTGTAGCTAAACATTCAGAACCTGATGAAATTGGTGTAAGAATTGCTGAAATAGATGAGATGACTTATCGTAAACTATTATGGAATCACAAACCACTTACAGATTTTTGGAGAGTTGGAAAGGGCATTGCAAAGAAACTAGAACAAAATAGAATGTTTACTATGGGAGATGTAGCAAGATGTTCACTTGTAAATGAAAATTTATTGTATAAATTATTTGGTGTAAATGCAGAATTATTAATTGATCATGCATGGGGTTATGAACCAACTACAATTGAAGAAGTAAGAGCATATAAACCAGAAAGAAATAGTATATCGTCAGGGCAGGTTTTACATTGTCCATATAAATATGAAAAGACTAAGTTAATTGTTAGAGAAATGATTGAATTATTATCTCTTGAATTAGTAGAAAAAAATCTTGTAACTAATCAACTAGTATTAACAATTGGTTATGATATAGAAAATTTAACTAATCCTATTATAAGTAGAAATTATTTTGGTGAAGTTACAACAGATAATTATGGAAGACAAGTTCCAAAGCATTCTCATGGAACAATTAATTTGGATTATAGAACTTCATCGACTAAAGTATTATCAAAAAAATGCTTGGAATTGTTTGAAAGAATAATTAATAAAGATTTATTAGTTAGAAGAGTAAATATTTCAGCCTGCAATTTGGTTAATGAAAGTAAGGCAAAAAATGAAATTGTTTATGAACAATTAGATTTATTTTCAAATAGTGTTGAAAGGTCACTTGAAAATGAAAAAGAAAAATTACAACAAAAAGATGAATTAAAATTACAACATGTATTATTAAATATTAAAAATAAATATGGTAAAAATGCTATTCTTAAAGGAATGAATCTTGAGGATGGGGCTACAACCATTGATAGAAATTCGCAAGTTGGAGGTCACAAAGGATGATAGAAGATAATTATGAAGATATTATAAATTTACCTCATTATGAACCTAAATATCATCCAAGAATGAGTAAACATAATAGAGCTGCACAATTTGCTCCATTTGCAGCTTTAACAGGTTATGAAGAACAAGTAAAAGAAACAGCACGATTAACAGAGAAAAAAATCGAAATTGATGACGGATTAAAAGAAATATTAGGAAACAAACTTATTTATATTCAGGAAAATTTAAATATTAAATCAGAATTGATTTTTACATATTTTATTCTTGATTCTAGAAAGTCCGGTGGAAGATATGTCGAAAAAAAAGGTATTGTTAAAAAAATAGATATAATAGAACAATATGTTCAACTTATTGATAAAACTAAAATACCTATAAATGATATAATTTCAATTGAAGGTGAGTTGTTTAATTTTCTGGAAATTGATTAACATACTTTAATAGATTGCTAATTTTGTCGAATAATGTTAAAATAATATTGCCAATAATAAATTGGCAATTATTAAACCATTTGACTTTTCCAAGTCACATTATACTTCTCACAATAAAGAAGTAAAAAAAGTAAGTCGAGCAGTAATAGACTGCTTTTTTTGTGATATAATGTATCTAACAAATAAATAGTAATTTATGGAGGTAATTTTAATGAAAGAAGAAAAGAAAGAAATAAAAATAACAGGTTTTGATGTTGCTTATTATGTTTCAATATTTACTATTATAGGAGCAGTAATTTTAACAATATTTCAATTTGTTAATAAAACTAATGAATGGGATAAGGTATTATTATTTTATATTTTAGGGTTTATAGGTTTTTTTACAAATAAAGAAAATAGAAAAAAACAAAAAGAAAATAATAAATAGAAATTACAATTTGTAGAGGAGATGGATCAAATGATTTTACACAATGGTGGAAAATATAATGGAGATGAAAGTATTTTGCCTAAAAGAGAACATCATCCAAAGGCTATACAATTTAAAGAAATTGAAAGTATGGAAAGACTTTCGTTAATTACTAATGTTGGGTGCATTTTAACAATAATTATACTAGCAATACCTTTTATATTGCTTGCAAAAGAGTATATTAAAGATAATGCTATATGGTTAGCACTTGGAGGAATATGTGGAGGACTATCATTACCAATTCACGAATTATTACATGCTTTTTGCTACAAAAAAGATGTATATTATTATAATAATTTAAGTCAAGGATTAGTATTCGTTGTTGGAACAGAAGATATGAGTAAGTCTAGATTTATATTTATGTGTTTATGTCCAAATATTTTTCTAGGGATAATACCTTATGTTATTTTCTTAATGTTTCCAAATATAGTCTTTTTAGGATTATTTGGGTTAATATGTATTGGAATGGGATTTGGAGATTATGTAAATGTATATAATGCTATGAGACAAATGCCTAAAGGGGCAAAAGCATATTTAAGTGGGCTTCACTCTTATTGGTATTTAGACAATAAAGTATAATAAGAAATTACAATTTGTATGAGGGACTATTTTAAATAGTTCTTTTTTGATTGGAGGAATGATAATGAAATGGAGATCTATTATTGAATAAACTAGATATTAATCAGGTTTATAATGGTGATTCTAATATAATGATTAAATCAATAGAAAGTGAATCAGTTGATTTAGTTATTATTGATCCACCATACAAGATAAGAAAGAAAACTGATGAAATAAATAGTTTAGCAAAAGCTGTAAAAAAATATAATGAAGAATTACAAAGAGATAATTTAATAAATGAATATGATAAATCTATATTAGAAGAACTTGTAAGAGTGATGAAAAGAATTAATATCTATATATGGTGTAATGGAGAACAAATTCCATCATATATAGATTTTTTTGTAAATAAATATAAATGTAAAATGGATATATTAGTTTGGAATAAAACAAATGCTATGCCTTTATTTAATAATAAATATATGACAGATAAAGAATATTGTCTTTATTTTAGAAAAGGTGGATATTGTAATCCACAATGTTATGAAGATGCTAAAACTGTATTTTATTTACCAATAAATTCAAAAGATAAAAAGAAATGGATTCATCCGACAATAAAACCTTTATCAATTATTAGAACTTTAATTAGAAATAGTTCTAAAGAAGGTGATTTAGTTTTAGATTGCTTTTTAGGAAGTGGAACAACAGCAGTAGCATCTATATTAGAAAAAAGAAACTATATAGGAATTGAATTAAATAAAAAATATTATGATATTTCAATTCAAAGAATTAATGAAATTAAGGAGTGTGATAAATAATGTATATAAGTAATGAAGAATTAGAAAAAATAAAAGAGTATGTGGATAATCTTTATTGGGATCAAGATAGAATGAGTAGAGATGGGAGATACTTTTTAAATAAATTAGATAATTATATTAAAAAACTAGAAAAGGAAAAAGAAAATAATATTTATGTAATTACTAATAATGCTGTAGTTGATGATGAAATTGATTATTCAATTTATGGAGTTGCAACAGATATCAATGAAGCAAAGAAAATATTTAATCAAGCTGTAAAAGATGCAAAAACTGATTCTAATTTTGATAACTTAAATGCTATAGAAGAAAATTCTCCTAATTTTAAAAATAATGATGGTGAATGGATTTATAGTGAATCAGATGATAGCTTTGAATTATGGTGTAATGGTGAATATAATTCAAATAATTATTCTATTCAAATTAAGAAATATGAATTAGATAAAGAAAAGGAATTAAGTGATGATTATGAATTATAATATGGAGGATAATGAGTATTAACATTATTATACTTTTAGTTGTGCTATTAGTTTTTACAATTGGATTTATGTATATAGAACCAATGATGGCTAAGCATAAAATAAAAAGTGATAATGAATACGGTAGTGCAAGATTTTCTAATAAAAGTGAGATAGAAAAATATTTTGTTAAAGAAAGAATAGGACACATCAGAGAAGCTGGTGTGCCTATTTTATTCAGTAAAGATTTGAAATATATGTGGGTAGATAAAGAAACACCACATTATGTATATTTAGGTTCTACTGGATCTGGTAAATCAGTTACAGCAGTTATTCCATTTTGTTCTTTTATAGCAACAGCAAAAAATAAAAGAAGTGTATTTATAACAGATCCTAAAGGAGAAATTTATAATATAACTTCATCAATGTTTAAGAAAAATGGATATAATGTTTTAACTATAGATTTTAGACATCCAGAATTATCAAATAAATTTAATATATTAGAACCTATTATTAAAGAATATGAAAAGTATATTGAATACGAAAAGAAAACAAAAAAAGAAACAGATAAAAATAAAAAGTTAGAATATAATAATTTATCTATGTCAGCACTAGCTGAAACAAATAGATTAATAACATCATTATCAACTATGATTATGATTGAAAAAGTTCAAGGAAAAGATCCATTCTGGAATAATAGTGCTAAAAACTTATTAGAGGGATTAATTGGATTCTTTTTAGAAGAATATAAATTAGGAAATATTAGACGAGATCAAATAACTATGACTAGTATTAGAAAGTTCCAAAATAGTTCTATGGAAGAAAAGAATTTAAAGAATTTTAAAAAGTATATTGAACAAAAAGAATATGGTAGTAAATCAAAAGATTCTTTAACTTCAATATTAAGTGCATCTGATAATACATTTAAATCTATAACAGCTGTGTTTGGTGAGAAAATGGCTTTATTTGATGATATCAATGTAGCAAATGTAACAAGTAGTAATAGTTTTGATTTTGATATATTAGGTAAAGAACCTACAGCTTTATATGTAATAGTTCCAGATGAAGATAAAACATATTATACTTTAGTAACTATTATTGTAGGTCTTTTATATAGGGAATTAGTAAAACTTGCTAATTCAAGACAAGAGAAAAAATTGAAATATCAAATAGATTGGATATTAGATGAATTTGCTAACTGTCCACCACTTGCAGATATAGAAGCAATTGTATCAGTAGCAAGAAGTAGGGGTATGAGATTTCATTTCTTTATTCAATCATTTTCTCAATTAGATAATGTATATGGTAAAGAAGTATCTCAAATTATTTTGGATAACTGTGGTCTTGTTTATTTAAAAACAAATACACAAGAAACAGCTGAAGCAATTAGTAAAAGATTAGGAAAGAAAACAATTGAATCTAATTCTATTAGTCAATCAATAAGTTTAAGAGATTATAACGGAAATAAATCCACTTCATTAATAGCAAGAGATTTAATGACACCAGATGAAGTAAAACAACTTCATTATAAAACTATAATATTTCCTATAATAGGATATCCAATATTAAGAGATACAATTATTTATAAAAAGTTTTCATCATATAGTAGTGGTGAAGAAGTTAGAACTGTAAATCCTTTAATTGATTTAAGTAATACATATTTTACTGTAGAAGATATTAAATTAAAAAGAATAGATCCTAAATCAAGAAATTCATCAAAAGATTTAGAACCAGTTGAATTAGAAGAATATGATGAAATGCTTGATTATGATAAGCAATGTTTAAAAGAAATTGAAGAAATAATTAATAAGATATTTGGTATTGAAAATATAAAATATGATTATATAAAGACAGATAATAATAGAGTTTATTGTTCTGTTACAGTTAATAAGAAAATACCACAATCTGATAAATCAAAAGTATTATCACAAATAAATAAAAATAAATTTCATGTAGAAATTCAAAATGATAAAAATACTAAAACAATAATTGAAATTCATAATAAAGAATTAGATATGAATCATTTATTAGAACTTAGTAGAGGAGAAACGAATAATGTCTAATAATAAGATGTTATTCATTTTTTCTAATATATCTTCATACAATTCATTGAAAATGGAGGTTCTAAATGTATAATCCAGATAATGATATTGAAATTAGATATAGCACTAAACATTTACCTATAGAGTATAAATTGTTAGAGTGGAGATTAATTATCAATAGAGAGTTATATGAAGATAAAGTTATAGATTTAGAAGTATTTAGTGAAATGGAGAAATCTATTTTAGGAAGAATGACAAAAATTAGAAATGAATATAAAGATAAACAAATTGTAACAAGTTAGTTTAGATGATTTGACAAGGACAAACAAGAGAGGTAACATGGCATCGTAAACTTTGGGAGGAGTTTCAGGAACACAGGAAAGGAAGTGGGAATAATGGATATAAAAAAAGCAAGAGAAGATTTAAGAAAAGGAAAAACAATATATGATATGCCACTAAAAGTAGTATATTATGCTCGTGTTTCTACAGATAAAGATGATCAATTAAATTCATTAGAGAATCAACAAAATTATTTTGAAGAAATGATTGCAGAAAATAAGAATTGGAAATTTGTAAGAGGTTATATTGATGAAGGTATAAGTGGAACAGCTGTTAAAAATAGAACTCAATTCTTAAATATGATTGAAGCAGCTAGTTTAGGAAAAATAGATTTAATATTAACAAAAGAAATATCAAGATTCTCAAGAAATACAGTAGATTCAATTAAATATACAGAATATTTATTAAAACAAGGAACTATTGTATATTTCTTATCGGATAACTTAAATACTATTCAAGAAGATGCAGAATTTAGATTAACAATAATGTCTAGTTTAGCTCAAGATGAAGTTAGAAAATTATCAGAAAGAGTTAAATTTGGAATAAATAGAATGATAAAGGAAAGAAAATTAATAGGTGGGAACTTAACAGGATATTATAAGAAAGATGGAATGTATCAAATAAACGAAAAAGAAGCACCTATGATTAGATATTTATTTGAAACTTATGCATCTGGAAAAGTAGGACTTAAAAAGATTGGTGAAGAACTTGCTGAAATGGGATATTTAAATAGAAAAGGTGAACCTTATTCTCAAACTTCTATGGCTAAGTTCTTAACTAATCCTAGATATAAAGGATTTTATACAGCTAGACTTACCGAAGTAGAAGATTATAAAACTCATAAAAAAGTTAATGTAGATAAATCTAGACAAATAATAGAAAAAGATGAAAGAATACCTGCAATTGTTTCAGAAGAATTATGGGATAAAGCAAATGCTTTACACGAAAAAAGAAAGAAATTACCATCAAGACATATTTTAAATACAGAAGAAATGTTAGAACATTCTAAGTATTCTTGTAAAATTAAATGCACTCATTGTGATCATATATATATAAGAAATGCTGGAAGTAATAGAGCAAATAATCCAACATGGTCTTGTAAAAATTATAAAGTAAATGGTGTAGATGCTTGTGCATCACCAATATTAAAAGAATCTTATTTAGATAAGATATTTATATCAATATTTGATGATTTTATAAATAATAAAAAAGATTATTTAAATCAAGTTATTACTGAATATAAAAATATAGTTGAAAGTATTTCAAATAATAAAAGTTCAAAAGATTTAGAAAAAGAAATAGATTTAATAAATAGACAAAAAGATAAATTATTAGATTTAAGTTTAAAAGGATTAATAAGTGATGTTGAATTCAAAAAGAGAAATGATGGATTCAATGAACAAATATTTAAATTTGAAGAAGAAATAAAAAGGATAGATAATAAAGAAATAGAAATCAAAAAAATGAATGAAAAAATGAATGAGTTAAGCAAAGCTTTAACAAAGAAGGTAGATATTAAGAATGAACTACCGCATCTAATTAAATTATTAATTGATAGAATTGAAATAACTAAAGTAAATAATAATAGAAAACATGTAAGAATGGTAGTATATTTCAACTTTAATACAGACATAATTGATAGAGAATTAGACTTATATGAAAAGAAAGAAAAACCTACTATAAAAGTAGATGTGAATTCATTACAAAGTGATGAAATTTCTTTTAATCAAAAATGTTCCTGTATAGACCAGAATATTCGTTCTGGTCTATACGAGAACATAAATGTAGGTATTGGGAATATCAATGATATCAAGGAAAATGATGATTCAAAATGTTGCCGTATTCACCAGAACGAACCCTGGATTTGTAAATTTAGGATTAAAACTTGGGAAAGAAAAATTATTTTCTTATATAGATAAATTTGGGTTTGGTAAAAAAACGGGGATTGATTTAAATGGTGAAAGCTCAGGAATTATATTTAATTTAGATAAAGTAGGTCCAGTTGAACTTGCTACAACCGCTTTTGGTCAAGGTGTAAGTGTTACACCTATACAACAAATAACAGCTGTTAGCGCAGCAATAAACGGTGGAACATTGTATAAACCATATGTAGTTAAAAGTTTAAATGAACCGGTAACAAATACGGTTGTAAAACAAAATGAACCTACAAAAGTAAGAACAGTAATAAGTGAGGAAACAAGTAAAAAAGTAAGAGAAGCACTTGAAAGTGTAGTTACTAATGGTACAGGTAGACCTGCATACATAGAAGGATATAGAGTAGGTGGTAAAACAGGAACAGCCCAAAAAGTACAAAATGGTAGATATATGGTAGGAAATTACATTGTTTCATTTATAGGATTTTTACCAGCTGATGATCCTGAAATAATAGTATATGTTGCAGTAGATAATGCAAAAGGAGTAACACAGTATGGTGGTACTATAGCTGCTCCTATTGCTAAAAACGTACTAACAGATGCAATAAGTATTTTAAACATAAAAAAAAGAAATACAACTACAGAAAAAAAATATAATTATAATGAAAAAAAATATATAACAGTACCTAATGTTACCGGTATGAATGTAGATGATGCAAAAAAAGAATTAAAAGGTTTTGAATTAGAATTTTCTGGAACAGGTAATAAAATTAGTTATCAATCTCCAGAAGCTGGAACAAGAGTATTAGAGGGCACAAGTATTAGATTGTTGTTAACAGAATAGAGGTGTAGATATGATAATGATGATAAAATCAGTTCTTTCAATGATGATAGGTTTTATACTTTCTTTAATAGTAGGATTTATTTTAATACCAATATTAAAAAATAAAAAAGCAAACCAAAGTTTAAGTGTTTATTTAGAAGAAAGACATAAAAAAAAGGTTGGTACTCCAACAATGGGTGGGTTAATATTTATAATACCTACAATTATTTTTCTAATATTTATGTTTTTTACTAAAAAAATAAATATTAATTATACTTTGATATTAGTTGTATTTACATTCTTGAGTTACTCATTTATAGGATTTTTAGACGATTATTTAATTATTAAAAGAAATAATAATAAAGGATTAAGTGAAAAGTCTAAATTTATTTTACAAATAATAACAGCGGTAATATTTTTTTACATCTTTATGTTAGCGGGAAATGAACCTTTGATATGGATACATGCATTGAATATAAAAATTAATATAGGATGGTTATATGGTATATTTATTTTACTTGTTTTAGTAGCAAGTAGTAATGCTGTAAATATAACTGATGGCCTAGATGGTTTAGCAGGAGGATTAAGTTTAATAGCTTTTATAACTTTTTCTTTAATATCTTGGAATACAGGATGGTTAGAAGGATATAGCGATATAGCTTTATTTGGATTCGCACTTGCGGGTTCTTTACTAGGATTTTTAGTATTTAATAAACCAGCTAAAATATTTATGGGAGATACAGGTTCACTTGCGCTAGGAGCAACTCTTGGAACATATGCAATACTAACTAGACATGAATTACTTTTATTAATAATAGGTATAGTATTTGTAATAGAAACACTTAGTTGTGTAATACAAAGATTTTATTATAAATTAACTAAAAAAAGAATTTTTCCAATGACTCCTATTCATCATACATTTGAAAAAATGGGTTGGAAAGAAGAAGACATTGTTAAAGTTTTTTGGATAATAGGTTTAATTGGTTCTATGATTGCACTTAGTGTTGGGGTGTTGTTATGAAAAAAAGAAGTGTTGAGATATTATTAGTAGTATCTGTTATATTAATATCAATATTTGGAATTATAATGATTTATTCGGCTTCATCAATATGGGCAGAATATAAATATAATGACTCTTTAAAATATGTAAAAAATCAAGCTTTATTTTTTATAATAGGTTTAATACTAATGTTTTTAGTAAGTAAAATCAATTATAAATTTTATTTAAAAAAATCTAATACTTTATTAATAGGATGTATAATACTTTTAATATTGGTTTTAATACCAGGTGTTGGTATGGTAAGAAATGGTAGTAGAAGTTGGTTTGGAATTGGTTCATTTGGAGTTCAACCAAGTGAATTTACAAAACTTGCTTTGATAATATTTACTTCTAAATATTTAATGAATAATGAAAAAAATATGAAAAATATAAAAAAAGGTGTATTGCCAATACTTTGTGTTTTGTTTTTTGTATTTGGACTTATAATGTTACAACCAGACTTTGGAACAGGAATGATAATTGTAATATCAATAATTGGTTTATTATTTGTAGGTGGAGTAAGTATGAAATTTTTTATAGGCCTTGGAATAATAGGCGTTCTTGGGATAACTGGTCTTATAATAATAGCACCATATAGATTAGCAAGAATTTTATCATTTTTAAATCCTTGGTCTGATCCACTGGGAAGTGGATTTCAAATAATTCAGTCATTATATGCAATTGGGCCAGGAGGATTGTTTGGATTTGGTTTTCTAAATTCTAGACAGAAACACTTTTACTTACCAGAACCACAAACAGATTTTATTTTTTCAATTATAAGTGAAGAGTTTGGCTTTTTGGGAATTGTAATAGTTGTAACCCTTTTTCTAACAATTATAATAACTGGATTTAAAATATCTAAAAATTGTAAGGATTTATTTGGAAAATACTTATCGTTTGGAATAATGTTTCAATTGTCATTTCAAGCACTTCTTAATTTAATGGTAGTAGTCGGTTTAATACCCGTGACAGGTGTAACTCTTCCATTTTTATCATATGGAGGCTCTAGTTTACTTATAACATTGTGTAGTATAGGAGTAATTCTAAATATATCAAGATATGAAAGATAAGTAAAAAAATTTTACTTCAAGATTGTTTATTTTACGTAATATAATAATATATATTTTATATCTTTTTATATGAATTATTTAATGATAAAAAATATAAAAAAAGGTTCAAAGAATTTATAATTCTTTGAATCTCTTTATTTAAATCTTTATTTAAATAAAGATTTAAATAGTGAATTTCCTATTTTTCTTCCTAAAGTATTAAGAGTACTGTTAGCAACCTTATTTGCAGCTTTTTCTAAACCACTTTTTTTATTACTTGATTTAGATGAATTGGATTTATTTTTTATAGTACTCATTTGAGTTATTTTTTCATTTTGTATTTTTTGTTCGATCTTTTCATAAGCTGAAATTTCTTCAGTTCTATTTATATATTTTATATATAAAGGATTATTTTTTATGACTTCTTGTCTTTTAACATCATCAATAGTTCCCATTTGACTTTGTGGTGGGAGTATAGTTACTTTTTCTGCAACAGTAGGTTGGCCATATTCATCTTGGAAAGATACTAAAGCTTCACCAGTTTTTAATGTTTTAATAACTTGTTCAGTATCATAGTTAGGATTTTCTCTAAAAGAATTAGCTGCTGCTTTAATAGCTTTTTCATCATTTTTTGTATAATACCTTAAAACATGTTGAATACGATTTCCTAGTTGAGATAATATTTCATCAGGAATATCACTTGGACTTTGTGAAATAAAATATAGTCCAATACCTTTTGAACGTATTAGTTTTACAATCTGCGTTACTTGTTTAATTATATAATCAGGCATCTCAGAAAAAAGTAAATGTGCTTCATCAAAAAAGAAAGCAATTTTTGGTTTTTCTAAATCACCAACTTCAGGTAATTTTTGATATAAATCAGTAAGCAACCATAACAAAAATGAAGCATATAAAGTTGGTTTTTGAAACAAAGTGGCTGCATGTAATATATTTATATAACCAGTACCATTTATATCAGTTTTAATAAAATCATTTATGTCTAATGCAGGTTTACCAAAAAAGAAATTTCCACCTTCATCTTCTAAGGTAAGTAAATTACGTTGAATACTACCAATACTCTGTAAAGTAATATTACCATAATTTAATGCATAATTTTTTCTTCTTTCACCAACATAAGCTAAAATAGCTCTTAAATCTTTTAAATCAATTAATTCTAAATTTTCATCCTCTGCAATTTTAAAAACAATCGTTAAGACACCTTCTTGAGCTTCAGTTAAATTAAGCATTCTAGAAAGTAATTTAGGACCAATACTATTTACAGTTGTACGTATTGGAATACCATATTTTCCATAAACATCAAAAAACGAAGTAGGGAAACTTTTAAACTCAAAATTTTCTAAGTTTAAATCATTAATTCTACTTGAAATATTATCATTTACAATACCTGGTGCACACATTCCAGCTAAATCGCCTTTTACGTCAACCAAAAATACAGGAACACCTGCAGAAGAAAAACTTTCAGCTAAAACTTTTAGGGAAATTGTTTTTCCGCTTCCACTAGCGCCACTTATAATACCATGTCTATTAGCCATTTTAGGAAGTATATAAGCTTCATAATTATCATTTTTACCAATCAATATTTTATCATTTATATACATAAAAATCTCCTTTACCAATTCTACTTAATATTATAAAAATTAACTATAAAAGTCAAGAAAACTTACTTTATAATTTACATAAAAAAAAATAAATGTTAAAATATATTTAGAAGATAGGTGTTATTTATGAAAAATGGATTTACATTAATCGAATTACTTGTTGTAATAGTAATTGTTGGAATACTTTCTACAATTGCTTATGTAACAATTGATAAATCAATAAAAGATAGTAGAAATAATCTTTATAATGTACAATTAAACCAAATATATGATGGAACAGAATCATGGGTTTTCGATAATATTACAAAACTTGAAAATAAACAGGTTTATTGTGTTAAATTAAGTACTCTTGAAGATGAAGGGTATGTAGAGAAAGGAATAATAAACCCAAAAACAGATAAAAAATTTAATACAGATTTATATATAAAAATAACACAAAATATATCAGGATATGATTATTTACTTGTAGAAAATAATGATGGGTGCGAATAGCACCTAGTTTTTTATTTTAATTTGTTATATAATATTATTTGGTGATTGAATGAAAAAAATTACAATATTTAGTTTACTTATAATAATACTAGATCAAATTATTAAGTTTGTTGTAATACAAAATATGGAATTATATAGTAGTATAACAATCATTAAAAACTTTTTTAATATAACATATGTACAAAATATAGGTGCAGCTTTTAGTATATTAAGTGGAAATGTAGTTTTCTTATCACTAATTTCTTTAATCGTTTTAGTAGCAATATATATATATTTAAGCAAGAAAAAAGGTTTTAATAAAATTCAAACTATTACATATTCAATGTTGATAGGTGGTATAGTAGGAAATATGATTGATAGAATATTTAGAGGATTTGTAATCGATTATTTAGATTTTTCTATATTAAAATATAATTTCCCAGTATTTAATTTTGCAGATATATGTATAGTTGTTTCAGCAATTATTTTATTAATATTTAGTATTAAGGAGGAAAAATCATGCAATACAAAGTAACAGAAGATGCAAATGAAAGAATTGATAACTACCTAATTAAAATACTTAATAAAAGTAGAAGTAAAATTCAAAATCTAATTAAAACTGAAAACGTAAAAGTTAATAATAAAATTATAAAAAATAGCTACATTGTTAAACAAAACGATAATATAGAAATAAATGAAATAGAAGAACAACCTTTGAGTGCTAAAGCAGAAAAAATAGATTTAGATATAGTATATGAAGATGACGATATAATAGTTGTAAATAAACAAAATGGATTGGTTGTACATCCAGCTGTTGGAAATCCTACTGGAACATTAGTAAATGGGCTTATGTATCATTCAAAAAATTTAAGCAAAGTAAATGGCGAATTTAGACCTGGAATAGTACATAGAATAGATGCATTTACAACTGGATTATTAGTAGTTGCGAAAAATGATTATGCCCATGAATTTTTAGCTCGTCAGTTAGAAAATAAAACAACACATAGAATTTATGTCGCACTCGTATGGGGCGTAATTAATGAAGATACAGGTACAATAGATGCACCAATTGGAAGAGATAAAAAAGATAGAAAAAAGATGGCTGTTACAAGTGAAAACAGTAAAAATGCAGTAACACATTTTAAGGTAATCGAAAGATATAAAGATGCAACACTAATAGAATTAAAATTAGAAACAGGTAGAACACATCAAATAAGAGTACATATGAATTATATAAATCACCCTGTTGTAAACGATTCTGTATATGGTAAAAGAAAACTAATAGATGAAACAGGACAATGTTTGCACGCAAAAGAATTAGGATTTATACATCCAACAACAAAGAAGTATATGTGTTTTACTAGTGAATTACCAAAAGAATTTATAAATATATTAAATAAATTTAAGGAGGAATAAAATGGACGCTATAACAAAAAGTGACGAAATAGTAATGAAATTACTTCATTATTTTATTACTGAAAAAGGATATAATCCAATAGTTCTTCATGGTGCAAAAGATGAAATTTGGCTAGAAAATTTAAATAGTGATTATAAAATAGTGAGAATTGTTAGTAATTATATTCATAATAATGAGCAATTTGATTTTGATTTGTTTAAAACAAAAAAAATAGTAAAAAAAATACAAAAAACAACTTTTTCACTTAATATGAATGCATTAAGTATATTTATTAATTTAGGAGAAAATGTAAATATAAAAGAAACATATAGGAATATAGATATAGTTAATTTAAAAGAATTTGATGATATAAAACAATACAAAACAGTTATGGAAGTATTTCCAGATATAATCAAAAAAAGCAAAATTAAAGAAAAAGGTATGGAATTATTTTTTAAATTAACAAGCGAAATAAATAAAAAAAATGAACAAGAAGGAATAAAAGCAGAAGAAATATTTAAACCAAAAAAACCAATTATAACAGTTTCGTTAATAATAATTAATGTAATAGTTTTTATACTTATGTATATACTTGGAAAAGGTAGTCAAGATGCATTTACTTTAATAAAGTTTGGTGCATTTCAAAAAGACTTAATTTTAGGTGGAGAATATTACAGATTAATTACATCTGCATTCTTACATATTGGAATATTTCATTTATTATTTAATTGTTATGCATTATATGTAATAGGCAGACAACTAGAAAGTTTTTTAGGAAAAACTAAATTCTTAATAATATACCTTGTTAGTGCGCTTTGTGGAAGCTTAATGTCTATGATATTTCCTATAAGCATAAGTGCAGGTGCAAGTGGCGCTATATTTGGATTACTTGGATCATTACTTTATTTTGGATACAATTATAGAGTATATTTAGGAACTGTACTAAAATCTCAAATAATTCCACTTATTCTAATTAATCTGATATTTGGATTTATGGTGTCTGGTATAAATAATGCAGCACATATAGGTGGATTAATAGGCGGAATACTAATAACAATGTCACTTGGAATAAAATATAAATCAAAAAAATCTGAACAGATAAATGGTATCGTTTTATTATCAATTTTCTTAGGATTCTTAATATATATGGGATTTTTTGTGTAGGAGGAATTATGAAAGGATTTACATTAATTGAAGTATTAGGAGTATTAATATTGTTAGGCGCAATATCACTTGTTACAATTCCGATAGTTACAAATGTAATAAAAGATAACAAAAAAACATTATATGATATTCAAATAAAAAATATAGAAGGTAGTTCTAGAAATTTTGTTGCCGAAAATCTATTTAAATTGGATTTATCAGAAGGTAAAAAGTTAGGAATAACTTTAAAAAAATTAAAAGAACTAGGTTATTTAGAAGAAAATGCTATAGATCCACAAACATCTGATAAATTTAATGATAGCACGGTTGTTATTATAAGCAATAAAAATAATGATATATTATATACAGTTTGTGCAACTAACGAATGCGATTTAGATGGAATAACATATTATGGAGAATAAATATGCAAAGGTACTTTTGTAAAAAAATAGTAAACAATAAAGTTACATTATATGATGATGATTATCACCATATAAAAAATGTAATGAGAATGAATGTAAATGATAAAATAGAAGTTGTATTTGAAAAAAAAGTATATGAATGTATTATAAAATCAGAAGATTATAAAACGATAGAAATAGATAAAGAATTAAATATTGATTTAAAAGATGAAATAGAAATAACTTTAGTAATTCCTTTACTTAAAGAACAAAAAATGGATTTTGTTTTACAAAAAGCAACAGAACTTGGAATAAGTAAAATAATTCCTTATTATGCACAAAGAAGTATAGTAAAAGATATATCTGAAAAAGAAGATAAAAAAATAATAAGATGGTCAAGAATATGTAAAGAAGCTAGCGAGCAATCCAAAAGAAACACTATCCCAATAATCACAACGGTAAAAAGGATAGAAGATTTAAATTTAGATGGTGTAAAGTTAGTGTGTAGTACGTGTGAAAAAAATGAAAACTTGAAAATGTTTTTGCAATCACAAAATATATATGATAAAATAACAATAGTAGTCGGACCGGAGGGTGGACTTACTAGTAATGAAGAACAAAAGTTTAACAGTCTTGGATACAAGTCTGTTACATTAGGAAATAGAATAATGAGGGTTGAAACAGTTCCAATATTTATATTAAGTGTTCTCAATTATGAACTTATGGAGTGATGTAAAAATGTTAGATAAATTAATGGAAAATTCGATTTTATTTTATGGCATAATTTTAGGGGCTTGTATTTTAGTTTTTCTTGTTATTTTTTTGATTGTAAATTTAATAAAAAAACATATAGAAAGAAAAAAATTAAAAAACACAAGTGAGATTATATTAAATAATCATCATGAAGAACCTAAACTTGAAAGTTTAGAAGAAGAAATAACTAAATTAGAAGAAAAAGCAAAACAAAAAGAAGAGCCTCTTATAGAAGAAAGAGAAAATGAAAATTTAATTCAAAATCAATTCATTAAATCTGAACCAATTCAAATAGAAATAAATAATGATCTTGTAAAAGAAGAAAATACACATACTGATTTTGAAAGCATACTTTCAAAAATGCAAGAAGATTTAACAAAACGTGATGAAAAACAAATATTAGAATTTGAACAAGATCAAGAAGAAAATGCAATTATAAGTTATCAAGAACTATTAAAAGCAAATGGTAAAGAAATTAGTAAAGATGAAACAAAATTTGATTTAAATGATTTCTTTGAAGAACTAGTTGATAAAACAAAAAAATCCTATAATTTATCAGATATAAATAAAACTGGCGATTTATCAATTATAACAATTGATGATGACATGGAAGAACAAAATAACTTTGAATCCAACTTTGATATACAAAAACCAGTAGAAGAAATAAATAATATAAATTCAGAATCTAGTACACCAATGTTAGAACATATAGATATTGACAAAAAGAATAAAAAAGATAAAAAATTTAAAGTTAGTGAATTTATTTCTCCAATTTATGGTAGAATAGAAACTAAACTTGATTATCCAACTATACCAAGTGAAGATAAAAGTCAAAAATCTATTTCAGAGTTAAAAGATGATGAATTTTTGAATGCATTAAAGGCTTTTAGACAAAATCTATAGTCTTTTTTTAGAAAGAAGTGTTGTAATGAAATTTTATATATATACATTGGGGTGCAAAGTAAATAGTTACGAAAGTAGAATAATGACAGAAGATTTAATTAATGCAGGTTATGTAGAAGAAAAAGATAATAGTATTCCTGCTGATATATATATAATCAATACATGTTCTGTAACAAATACTGCAGATAGTAAATCTTTAAAACTTATAAGACAAGCGATTAAAAAAAATAAAGATGCAATAATTGTTGTATGTGGTTGTCTTGCACAAGCTAAACCTGAAACTGTAAACATAGAAGGTGTAGATATTGTTATTGGAAATAAAAACAAATCTAAAGTTTCAGAATATATAAATGAGTATGTGAAAAATAAAAATAAAAAAACCGATATTTATGATATAAGTAACGTAGAATTTGAAACTATGAAACTTAATAATTTTGATAAAACAAGAGCATTTATAAAAATACAAGATGGATGTAATAATTTCTGTGCATATTGTATTATTCCATACACAAGAGGTTCTGTTAGAAGTAAACCAAGAGAGGACATATTAAATGAAATTGATCATTTAACATTAAATGGACATAAAGAAATAGTGTTAACAGGTATACATACAGGAAATTATGGAAGTGAATTCGATAATTATGATTTTGCTGATTTATTAAATGAAATAGTTAAAATCAAAAAATTATCTAGAATTAGAATTTCCTCAATAGAGATAACTGAATTAAATGATAGAGTTTTAGAAATAATAAAAGATAATAATGTATTAGTAGATCATTTACATATACCACTACAATCAGGTTCAGATGAAATATTAAAATTAATGAATAGAAAATATGATACAAAATATTTTATAGAAAAAATAAATAAAATAAGAAAAATAAGACCAGATATTTCAATTACAACAGATGTAATAGTAGGATTTCCAAATGAAACAGATAAAAACTTTAATGAAACAATAGAAACAATCAAAAAAGTTGATTTTTCTAAACTACATGTATTTCCATATTCTAAAAGAGAAGGTACAAAAGCAGCAACAATGGAAGGTCAAGTAAAAGAAGAAATAAAAAAACAAAGAGTTATGGAACTTTTAAAACTTTCAAAAGAATTGGAAAATAAATACATGAATAAATTTATTGGTAAAACACTTACCTTTATACCAGAAGTTTATAAAGATGGATATTTAATAGGACATACAGGTAATTATCTTTTAATCAAATTAAAAGGATGTGAAGAATTATTACACAAAGAAGTAAGTGTAAAACTAATGGAAAATCAATATCCTTATATAATTTCAAGTGCCATATAAATTGACACTTTTTTTTTACAATGATATAATTAAAGTATTGATAGGATGTGACAAACATGGAAAATAACTTTAACGAATTAAGCGAAATGTTCAAAAAAAGAAATGAAGAATTAGAAAAAGAAGAATTAAGAAAAAGAGAAGAGGAATACAGAAAAAATTTGAATTTTAGTCAATCAGTTCAACCTAAACTTTATGGTGTTGGAACACCTTTAGAATCAGCTATGCCTACTACTTTAAATAAAGAATATGAAACAATAAAAGCACAAAGTGTTTCAAAACCTCCAGTTTCTGTTAAAAGAAGTAAGGTTGACACAAAAAAAATAGTAGCTAATGTAGCACTTGGTACAATGGTAGCAGGAATGATATCAGTATTTCCAGTAGCTAAAGCTATCGAACAAGCTAAAATAAATAACGAAATAAGTGGCATAGAACAGGTATTAGATAGTAAGTATCCAGATTTAAGAAGTGAAGTATCAAAAGAACTTGCAAAAGATTCTTACTATATATTAAACGCTAAAAATAATTCTAATGATGAACAAGCAACTTTTGAAATATATAAGGCATATAGAATGTCTCAAAATAACATAGATGAAGTTTTTGGAACAGTATATGAAATATCTAACAATGAAGAAAAATATGACTTTGTTCCTGAACAAGGCTATAATATCGATTTTAAATATGATAATTTTGATGCATATTTAATAGGACAAGGTTATGTAGATGAAAATGGAAAACCATTATATAATTTATATGACCAAATGACACAACAAAAACAAAGAAGTGAAATAGAAAATAATTTAAATAAGACAAGATAAGAGGGAATTTAATATGGAAAGTGTTATACTAGAAAATAATAAAGAATACTTGATACTTAATGAAATTAAAAATGGTAGTGATAAGTATATATATTTAGTTAATACAGAAGATCCAAAAGATTTTTGTATTAGAAAATCACTTGTAAACAGTGAAAAAGAAGTTTTAATTGGATTAAAAAATGAAGAAGAATTTAGAAAAGCTTTATTATTATTTAATAAGAATTTAAAAAAAGATTAAATTCTTTTTTTTGTTTGACAACACTATTTCATAATGATATAATTTATACTCAAGAAATAAGTTTTATAATTAAGTTAGTTAGTGGGGGATACAATGAAAAATAACGATGAATTATCAAAAAGATTTGAAGATATAAGAAAGATATTAGATATAAGAAATTTAAATGAATATCAAAATAAATGCATAGAAAATAGTGTTGGAACGGAAAAACAAATAGAAGTTAAAAGAAAAAAAATTAATAAAAAATCATTAAAAAAATTTAAGTTATCTGATTTTATTTGCTGTTCCATTCTTGCGCTAAGTTTAGTGTCTGGTACAATATTACTTGTTAAAACTGATAGTGATATAAAAAAAGACTATGAAAATAAAATAGATGCAGTAGAACAAGTTACAGAAAAACAATATCCTGAATTAAAAAACGGAAGTACAGAAAAGATTACTCTTGAAGCATATAAAATATTAAATTCTAAAGATGAAAATGACTTAGAAATAAGAATTTATGAATCATATTTAGAACTACAAAAAAATATTGAAGATGTAAATAAAGCTGTGTTTGTTGCGCATCAGATATCAAATGAAGAAAACATTTATGGTTCAGAAAATTATATAAAAGTAAAATATCCTACATTTGTTTCATACTTAATTGCAAATGGATTTTATGAAAATACAAACGATGGAATCAAACTTTATATAGAAGCATATGAAAAACGTATGGAACTAATAATGAACGAAAAGGATGAAGATAGAAATTATCAACTAAAACATTCAGTTTGGAGATAAAATTTATCTTTTTTTTGTGGTATAATTATAATGGTGAATTTCATGGAAACATATATAAAAGGTAATTATAAAAGAAGCATATATACATCAGACAATGGCTTTGTAATAGGAATATTTAAAATAAAAGAAACAAATGAGGAAAACTTAAAAGAATTTATAAATAAAACAATTACATTTACAGGACAATTTGCTGAACTTAATGTAGATGATACATACTTTTTTTATGGTGAAATGGTAGAACATCAAAAATATGGTTTACAATTTAAAGTAAATGAATATGAAAGAGTAAAACCTAGCGATAAAGACGGTATAATTGAGTTTCTTTCAAGTGATTTATTTAATGGAATAGGTGAAAAAATAGCTACACAAATTGTAGAAACATTGGGAGAAAATGCATTAGATAAAATACTAGAAGAAAAATCAAATTTATATTTAGTACCTAAATTATCTTCAAAAAAAATAGATATAATCTATAATACTTTAACTAAATATGAAGAAAGTCATAAAACAATAGTATATTTAACAGAACTAGGTTTTAATATGAAAGATTCTTTAAATATATATAATTTTTATAAATCAAATACAATAATACAAATAGAGAGTAACATATTTAAAATCATAGATGACATAGAAGAAATTTCATTTACAAAAATCGATGAAATAAGTAAAAAATTAAATTATAAAGAAAATGATATAAATAGAATTAAATCTTGTATATTATATGTTATGAAAAGTCTTATATATAAAAATGGAGATACATATTTAAATTTGGATGATATATATATAAATGCAATTAACTATTTAAAAATAGAACTAAACAAAGAAGAATTTAATACTTATTTAGATGAATTAAATATAGAACAAAAAATACATATAGAAAATGATAAATATTATTTAAATAATATTTATGAAGCAGAAAATAGAGTATCAAATAAATTAAATACTTTATTAAATATTCCATTAACCAAATATAAGAAATTAGATACATATATAAAATTACTGGAAAAAGAAAATAATATAAAATATGATGAAATTCAATTAACTGCAATAAAAAAAGCTTTAGAAAATAATTTACTTATAATAACTGGTGGACCAGGAACAGGAAAAACTACGATTATTAAATCAATAGTACAATTATATAAATTATTAAATAAATTAAATGATGAAGAATTAATAAACGAAATATCTTTACTCGCACCTACAGGAAGAGCTAGTAAAAGATTAAGCGAAGCAACTCTTTTTCCAGCTACTACAATACATAGATTTTTAGGATGGAATAAAGAATTAAATAGCTTTAAAATAGATGAATATAATAAAGATAAAAGTAAATTAATAATAATAGATGAAGTAAGTATGATAGATATATCTTTAATAGATAATTTACTTAAAGGTCTAAATGACAACATAAAATTAATATTAGTTGGAGATTTTAATCAACTTCCAAGTGTTGGACCAGGACAAGTTTTAAAAGACTTCATCAATAGTGATATAATTGATGTTATAAAATTAAAACTATTATATAGACAAAATGAAAATTCATATATACCAGTATTAGCTAAAGAAATAAATGATAATAATTTAAGCTCTGATTTTTATGAAACAAGAGATGATTATATATTTTTAGAATGCTCAAATTATTCATTAAAAAACACAATAATATCACTAGCCGAAACAATAGAAAAAAAAGGATATGATTATAAGAAAGTACAAATTATGGCACCTATGTATGCTGGTGTAAATGGAATAGATTCATTAAATAAAGAACTTCAAAATGTATTTAATAAAAAAGATCCTGAAAAAAGAGAAATTAAATATTTTGATGTTATATATAGAGAAAATGATAAAGTGTTACAATTAGTTAATATGCCAGATGAAAATGTTTTTAATGGAGATTTGGGTACTATAAAATACATAATATATGCAAATACAAGCAAAAGTGGAAAAGATGAAATATATATTGATTATGATGGAAATATAGTTAAATATTTACCTAAAGATTTTAATAAGTTTAAACATGGTTTTGTAATAAGCATACATAAATCTCAAGGAAGTGAATTTGAACTTGTTGTACTCCCAATAACCAGTTCATATGGAAGAATGCTTTCAAAAAAACTAATATATACAGCTGTAACAAGAGCAAAAAGAAAACTTATAATAGTTGGAGATCCTAATGTTTTTAAAACAAGTATAAAAAATGATAATGAATATGAGAGAAAAACAACTTTAAAAGAAAAATTAATTTTTATGAATAATTTTAAAAAATAAAGAAAAACTATAACTGTATGTTATTACATACAAATTACATTATAGCTAAGAAGGTGAAATATGAAATTAGGTAAGAATATGGCGCTTATTGGACTTGGTGTAGGAGCTACATTAGCTTATCAAAAATATAGTAAACCAATTATGAAAACAGTTAAGAAGAAGTTCAATAAAGTGGCTAAAGAAGTTGACACCAAATTAGATGATATGATGTAGTAAAAAAATCCCTATTTTAAGGGATTTTTTAATTATTAATGCCATGATGAGCAGTTGGACTTGTTATATCTAAAGGTAAAAATGTATAACCATTTGCAAGACCATATTTTATTACATCTTCTACTGCGTTAACACTATATTTTTTTATATCATGTTGCAACACAATGGAATAATTATTAGCTTTTATACCTTTTATAATATTATTTGAAATTTTATTAGAATTACTCGTTCCAGTATCATTACTATCTACATTCCAATCAAAGTATTTATAACCTCTAATAGCGGTTTCCTTAGATAAACTAGTCATTATTCCTTTATTAAATCTACTTATTGTATTAGAACTTCCACCAGGAAAACGCAATAATTTAGAATGTTTTTCAGTTTGAGAATATATTATCTTGTCCATTTTATCTATATCATTAAAAAATGCATCAACACTTGAGTAAATATTTTTATATGAATGTGAATATGAATGAATTGCTATAGTATGTCCTTCATTATCAATACGTTTAAGAACATATTGATATTTTGAAAATTGATTTGTCACAAAAAATGTTGCTTTAACATTATATTTTTTAAGTATATCCAATAAGTATTCAGTATATGGTCCAGGCCCATCATCAAAAGTTAAGTAAATAACCTTGTTTGTTGGAATAATTGTAATATTACTTTGAGTATTGTAAACTTTAATAAATCTTGTTTGACTAACCTTATTACCACTTGAATCACTTACACTATATTTTATTGTATAAGTTCCTGTTACTTTATTATTTAAATTACTTTCTATTTGAACTTTTGTTTTAAGATTATCATCGCAATTATCAGAGACCTCATATCCAGGTTCTTTATATTCTTCTCCAATTAAAAGATATATAGTCTCATTACCTTTTAAAGTTATTTTTGGAGCTTCCTTATCGCCAAAAGTTAAATCTCGTTTTGCAACTGTTTTATTACCACTTGAATCAATAACAGTATATATTAAAGTATTATTTATTTTTTCAATTTTTACTTTATTTTTTATATCAGTATCATAATTATCAGAGACCTCATATCCAGGTTCAACATATTTATTTGGACACATTAATTTAGATTCAGAAAGCTTGATAGTAGGTGCAGTAGTATCTACAATATTTATTTTTTTTACATAAGTTTTTTTCCTATTTTTGTATTTAAATTTATAAACTATATTATATTCACCAATTTTATCAAAATTAATATTATTACTAATATCTACATCATTAATATCTGCACACCTTATTTTAAATAATGAGCAATATTGTGCTTTAACATTTATTTTTTCGTTAATTATGTTTTTATCGCTATAAACTTCAAAACTAGAGCTACTATTATCATATATATAAATAGTTTTAAAAGTAACTAAAATACATAAAAGTAAAAGAAATAAAAAACTGCTTAAAATAATAACTAACTTCTTCATACATACACACACACCTATCTTCATTTATTATACCACAAAATAAAAAAATAATTAAAAAGTGACATTATTTTTTATTACGAAATTGTATATTATATTTGGTGATTAAATGAAGGTAAAAATATTTGATGAAAGTCATGAATCAGACTTAGAAAAATCAGTCAATGATTTTTTAAAAACATTGGATGGAGAAGTAGTAGATATTAAATATCAAGTATCAGTTAGTATATTTTCAGAAGAACAAATATTTTGCTTTTCAGCAATGATAATATATTATTGATTAAAATAAAAATTTAATATCATCATAAAATATATAGAAGGGAAGATAAAAATGTTTGGAAATTTTAATGAAGATGCAAGAAAAGTAATTAAAGATGCTAAAAAAGAAATGTATGAATTAAAACACCCATATGTTGGAAGTGAACACTTATTTCTTTCAATATTAAAAAACAGTAAAAATATATCAGAAAAACTGAAAGAATATAGTTTAACGTATGAAACATTTAAAAACGAAATAATAGATATTATAGGAATAGGAAAAGAAGAAAATAATTGGTTTTTATATACACCTCTTTTAAAAAGAATAATAGAAAATGCAATAATAAATAGTAAAGAGAATAATAATGGAGAAGTAACTGTAGAACATTTATTTTCTAGTTTACTTGAAGAGGGAGAAGGAATAGCAATAAGAGTTATGCTAGGGATGAATATAAACCTAGATGAGTTATATAATACTTTTTCATATAAATTAGTAAATAAAAAAAAGAAAAATAAAAAATTATTAATAGAAGAATTAGGCGTTGATTTAAATAAAAAAGCACTTAATAACGAAATAGACCCAGTAATAGGTAGAGATAAAGAAATTAAAAGAATACTGGAAATATTATGTAGAAGAACAAAAAACAATCCATTATTAATAGGTCATGCTGGTGTTGGAAAAACTGCTATAGTAGAAGAATTAAGTAGGTTAATAAGCATAGGAGAAGTTCCAAGATGCTTAAAAAATAAAAGAATAATAAGCTTAGATATGGCAAGTACAGTAGCAGGAACAAAATATAGAGGTGAATTTGAAGAAAGAGTAAGAAAAATATTAAAAGAAATAGAAGAAAATGATGACATAATTTTATTTATAGATGAGATACATACATTAGTCGGAGCAGGTGGAGCTGAAGGTGCAATAGATGCATCTAATATTTTTAAACCCGCACTTGCTAGAAACAAAATAAAATGTATAGGCGCAACAACGATAGAAGAATATAAAAAATATATAGATCCAGAAAAAGCTTTAGATAGAAGATTTCAAAGCATAATGGTTGATATACCAGACGACAAAACAGTAAAAGAAATATTAATGAAATTAAAATCAATATATGAAAAATATCACTATGTTAAAATAAGTGAAGAAATTATTGATTTAATAATGAATTTAACAAAAAAGTACATATATGATAGAAATGAGCCAGACAAAAGTATTGATGTATTAGATGAGGTATGTAGTAAAACAAGTTTAAAAGAAACAACACAAATGAAAAAATACAATGAACTAAACAAAGAATTAAAAAATATTTTAAAAGAAAAAAACAGTGCTATTATGTCAAATAATTTTAGTGAGGCTTCAAAATATAAAACAAAAGAAAATACTATCATGCACAAAATAAATAATTTGGAATTAAACTTTTATGAAAATAATGTAAAAAAAGTAAAAAAAGAAGATGTAGCAAAAGTGATAAATGCAAAAACAGGAATACCTATATATGAACTTTTAAGTGAAAATAAAAAAATAGTTGATAAAATAAATAAAGATATAAATGATAAAATAATAGGTCAAAACAAAGCAGTAAATGAAGTAATAAATATAATAAAAAAAATAAAACTAGGATTTAAAGAAGAGGGAAAATGCTATTCAATAATGTTTACAGGTCCAAGTGGAGTAGGAAAAACATATTTAGCTAAAATTTTCTCAAAGAATCTAGTAGGTCAAAATGTTATAAAATTAGATATGAGTGAATATAGTGAAGCACATACTGTAAGCAAATTCCTAGGAGCTCCTCCAGGATATGTTGGTTACATGGATACAAATAATATATTAGATGAAATAAAACGAAAACCATATTCTGTTTTAATATTAGATGAAATAGAAAAAGCACACCCTAATATTATAAATTTGTTATATCAAATATTAGATGAAGGCAAAATAAAAGATTCAGCAGGTAATATAATAAGATTTGATTATGTTACAATAGTAATGACTTCTAATGTAGGATTTCATGATATAAATATAGGATTTACAAACAATGAAAGAAGTAAAGTATTAACAAAACTAAAAGAAAATTTTAGTGTTCCATTTATAAATAGAATAGATAATATTGTAGTATTTAATAATTTGACTAAAGAAAATATAATATATTTAATAAATAAAAAAATTTCAAAATTAAAAAACAAATATAAAAATGAAATAAAAATTGCAATATCTAAAAATGTAATAAATGAAATATTAATTGAAAGCAATTATAATGAGTTTGGTGCAAGAAAAATAGACAAAATAATAAAAGATAATATTGAAAACATAATAATTAATAATATAATAGATAATAAAAAAACAGTTAATATTAAAAGTATAAAAAATTTAGTAACTACATAATATTAAAAGAAAATATCTTGACATAGAGATATTTTTCTTGTATAATGTACTAGAAATCAAGAAGGAAAGTAGAAGATCCACTTCTCACCTGATAGCAAATAGCTATGGGTAAAATGCCAAAAAACATTATGTTTATTATGCATTTTTAGTGGATACTTTGTATTCACTTTTTAATTTTATAAGACAAGGTCTTATATGGAGGTGTCAATTATCGCTAGTAAGGAAAGAGATTTGTATCTAAACGAACAAATCAGAGCAAAAGAAGTAATGGTTATAGGTCCAAATGGTGAACAACTAGGAGTAAAACCTATTAAAGATGCATTAACACTAAGTAGTTATGCAGGATTTGATTTAGTATTAATAAATCCAAATGGTAATCCACCAGTTTGTAAAATTATGGATTACAATAAATTTAAATATGAAAATAAAAAGCGCCAAAAAGAAAACCTAAAAAAACAAAGAGAAAATAATCTAGAAATTAAAGAGTATCGTTTATCAGTAACAATAGACGTTCATGACTTTAATACTAGATTAAATAATTCAAGTAAATACTTAGAGAAGGGTCATAAAATAAAAGTTTCAATACGTTTTAAAGGTAGAGAAATGGCTCATCAAGAATTAGGAAAAAATGTTTTACTTCGTTTTGCAGATGCTTTAAATGAAATATCAGTTATAGAGCAAAAGCCAACATTAGATGGTAGAGTTATGACGATGGTATTAGCGCCTAAAAAAGAAAAATAGGAGGAATTATAGTATGGCTAAAAAAACACAAAAAACACATAAAGGTACTGCTAAAGTTTGTAACGTTAGACCTGGTGGTACAGTTAAAATAGGTCATCCTGGGACTAGACATAACACAGGAAAAAAGAATGCTGCATCAAATAGATGTGGTAGAAGTGCATCACTATTAAGCAAGAGTGATATGAATAGATTAAAAGATATATTGTAGGAGGAAAAAGATATGCCAAGAGTTAAAGGAAGCACAATTCATCGTGCACGTCGTAAAAAAGTATTAGATGAAGCAAAAGGATATTTTGGTAGTAAACATAGATTATATAAAACTGCTAAAGAACAAGTAATGCATTCAGGAAAGTATGCATATAGAGATAGAAAACAAAAGAAAAGAGATTTCAGAAAATTATGGATTACAAGAATTAATGCAGCTTGTCGTGAAAATGAAATCAGTTATTCAAAGTTTATTGATGGATTAAACAAAGCTGGAATTACTATTAATCGTAAAATGTTATCTGAAATAGCAATCGATTCAAAAGAAAACTTTTCAGCTTTAGTTGCAATTGCTAAAGATGCATTAAATGGAAAAGTAGAAGTACAAGAAAAGACTGAAGCTAAAGAAGTTAAAACTGCATCAGTTGATAAAGATTTATCAAAATTAACAGTTGCTGAATTAAGAGAATTAGCTAAATCAAAAAAAGTAGAAGGTTATTCTACAATGAAAAAAGCTGAATTAATTGATGCTTTAAAATAATAAATAAAACCAAGAATCAAAATCTTGGTTTTTTTATATCTTTTTTTAAAACTAATTTTTTACACATATTTTCTTTAGTATTATTTACTTTATTATCTTCAAATGTATTGTAAAACACATTTTCTTTATTGATAACATTATCCTTGCTTTTTGTTTTATTATCCTTATCTAAATCATTATTTAAAATATCAGATATAAGTTCATATTCATTTTTATTTTCCATTTCAATTTCTTTACTAGAATTAATAATAATATATGAGACAGCGGTTGCACATTCAAGTGCCATAGTAGAAATAATAGAACCTATAATTAATGATGAATTTAGTGGAATAAATAAATTTAAATATCCAAGAATTAAACTTATTGAAAGAGAAAAAGTTTTGATTTTACCTATAAATATTGTTTTAGGTTCAAGACCTTTAATTTTAGCTTTTAAGTTAGTTGTTGCAATCATACCTTCAAAAAAAATGTTAGCTAAAAAAATTGGACTTTGTAATATAAGTGGAATTATTAATGCAGAAGCAAAAAATTTATCACTTACTGCATCAAGTTCTCTTCCAAGTTCCGAAGTAATATTAAGTTTTCTAGCTATTAATCCATCAAAAAAGTCAGTGGAAGCAATTAAACTGGCTGCAATAACAGTTCCAACTATATTTCCTGTCATAGCTAAAGGAATAATTACAAGAGGTGATAAAATTCTTGTAGAAGTTAATATATTTGGAATTTGTTTATAAAATGTTTTTAAATGCTTTAAATCATTTACTGCATCTTTAAGTTTTTTTCTATAATCCAAAAGATACTCCTTAAGCACATAGATCATCTCCAATTTAGAATATATTGTATACATAAAAATATTAAAAGTCAAATGAATAATTACTTTTTTTTATAATATAATATAGTGTATTATTAAATTAATACATGGAAACTCGTAGGAGTACGGTTTCCTTTTTTTCGACAAAAAAATTATGTTTTGTATTTTATTATATATATGGTGATAGAATGAAAAAATATATATTTCCTATTATATTATCAATGGTAGTTGGATTTTATTTAGGAATAACATTATTAAAACAATATAAAAATGCACAAGAATTGACTCCGGTATTTAATAGCGGACTAAATGAAATATACTTTGTTAGAGAAGGAGAATATGATACTAAAGAGTCAATGGAAAAAGCAATGATGAAATTCCCATATTATATACATACTACAAAAGATGGAAAATATTATAGTTATTTAGGTATAAGTACAAATTTAGAAAATGCTAATAAAATAAAAGGATACTATGATAATTTAGGGTATAGTACTAGTGTAGAGAAAATAGGTGTATCCAATACACATTTTATTGAAGTACTGGAAGAGTATGATAAATTACTTACTAGTAGCAACAATGAAACAATTAGTAGTATATGCAGTCAAATACTAATTAAATATGAGGAGTTGGTAATAAATGAAAACAACAATTAAAGATATTCCTAAAAATGATAGACCAATCGAAAGACTTATAAACAATGGAGAAGAAAATTTAACAAATGAAGAATTAATTGCGATACTTTTAAAAACAGGAAATAAAGGTTCTTCATCAAAAAATTTAGCCACAATTCTACTTAATGAAGTAGGAGGTGTAAAAAACTTAAAAAATATAACAATCCATAAATTAAAAAAAATAAAAGGAATAGGTGTTGTAAAAGCAGCAACAATTATATCGTGTATAGAACTTTCAAAAAGAATGAACAAAAAAATTGAAACATTAAATAATTTAAAATTAACTAGTCCTGATATAGTATTTGAATATTTTAAAGATAAATTATCTGATAAAAAACAAGAATATTTTTATACACTTTATTTAGATAATAATAAAAAAATAATAAGTGAAAAACTACATTATATTGGAACTATTAACCATAGCCTTATTCATCCAAGAGAAATATATAAAGAAGCATATTTATGTAGTGCTTCAAGTATTATACTTATTCATAATCATCCAAGCGGTAATATAACACCCAGCAAAGAGGATATATCAATAACTAACAATTTAAAAGAAATAGGAAAACTATTTGGAATAGAAATAGTAGATCATATTATTATAGGAAATTATAATTATTTTAGTTTTATAGAAAATGGTATTATATAGGTGATTATATGAAAAAGAAAAAATTTTTAATAATAACAAGTATATTAGGCATTTTAATATTTATAATAATTACAAGCGATAAAAGAAATTTAACTATTATAGAAAAATCATCAAAAGATATTTTTTCATTTGTTATAAAACCAATAAATAAATTAAGAATAAAAAAATGTGAAAATAATACAGAAGATAATATATTAAAAGCCGAAAATGAAGAGTTAAAAGAAAATATAAAAAATTTAAAAGATTTACTAGGACTTAAAACTATTTTAAGCGAATATGAAAAAATAAATGCTACTGTAATAGATAGAAATTTAGGATATTGGTATGATACTTTAACAATAGATAAAGGATCAAATGATGGAATAATTAAAAACCAAGCTGTAATAACTACAAAAGGGTTAATAGGTTATATTTATAACACAAGTTATACAACAAGTACAGTAAAACTAATAACTTCAAAATTAGAAAATAAAATATCAGTTAAAATAAAAAATAATGATTCATATATTTATGGATTACTAACACAATATGAAAATGGTAATTTTATAATAGAAGGAATAACAGAAGATGTAAAAATAGATTCCATTGTAACAACATCAGGACTTGGAAATGGATTTCCTGAGGGTATATATGTAGGTAAAGTAAGTGAAGTTAACAAAGATAACTTTGATTTAATTAAGAATTTAAAAGTAAAATCAGATCTAAATTATGATTTAATATCATTAGTAAGTGTGTTGAAAAAATGATAATTTTAATAATAATATCAATAATTTTAGATGGTGTATTTTCAAACTTTTCAAATATATTTTTCCCACTATTTTCATTTTCTTTATTACCAATAATCTATAAACATAAAAAAAATTTAATTATTTATTCATTAATAATAGGTTTAATATATGGACTAATTTTTACCAATATGTTTTTATTAGAAATAATAAGTTATTATATTTGTTCATTATTTATAATATGCTTTTTTAAAAAGTTTAA
>ULXN01021582.1_pt1 | contig 37158 bp, 35 predicted proteins | sample 1961311 | NCBI WGS metagenome assembly ULXN01 (sample SAMEA4835839, study PRJEB28245) | human gut metagenome | biome: gut microbiome; material: fecal sample | place: Denmark | collected 2008 | reverse complement strand
TAAAATAGAGACTGCCTAACTTTCGTTGTTAGACAGCCTCTCTTTTTTTCATAATCTCCTGTTTCTCCTGTTCTCCTGTCAAAAATTTTTTATATGTGTGTCACCTTTCGGAAGTGCGTTGTGTCTATAATGTGAGACCGCTGATAAGAACGGTCGTGAGAATGACGTTAAACAATCAAACTTATAGACATTATGGAGAGTATATTAGTACCTATCTTTGTGTGTGTGGTGCTGCCGGTGGCGATAGTGGGCATCTATTACTGGTCGCAGGTCAACGCTGAGAACAAGCGCGCCGAAATCCTGAAGAAGGCCATCGAGGCCAATTGCGGCCCTGATGCCGACAAACTGGCCGAGGCTCTGCAGAATCAGCGTAAGCCAAAAACGGCTCGCGAGATCCTGAATCTGCGACTGCTGCGTGGCTGTATGTTCACGTTCGTCGGCCTGGGGTTGTGTATCGTGGGGATAGTGTCCGCCTGCATGGGAACCGAATTCGCTTCCGATCCGGTTACGGTTCCATTGGTATTCGGAGGGGCGTCGCTCGCCATCGGTCTGAGTTATCTGGTGGTCTATTTCGTGACCCGTAAGCAGGTAAAGGATTGACGCGCGAGCAGTTCATTTCTCATGTGGAAGCCACTCAGAAGGCGTTCAGGCGCTTTCTGGTGGCTCTGTGTTGCGGCGATTCGGCTCTGGCCGACGACGTGGCTCAGGAAGCGTATATCAAGGCTTATATGGCTTGCGACTCATTTAAGAATGCCGACAAGTTCAACGCCTGGATATATCGCATCGGTTACAACACCTTTCTGAACCACAAGCGCGACCGTCGGCTGACGGTGGATTATGACGACGTCCGTGAACTGTCGGCACCCGAAGGCGCTGACACGGGATTTGCCTATCAGGATCTGTACGAGGCTCTGAACCGCTTGCCTGCCAAGGAGAGGACTTCGGTGCTGTTGTTCTATATGGAGGGGTATTCGGTCAAGGAAATAGCGGATATTCAGGAAGTGTCGCAGGATGCGGTGAAGCAGCACCTGTCGCGCGGCCGGAATCATCTGCGCGGGTTATTGTCAAAAAACTGAGAGACTATGGAAGATGATAAGTTGAAGGCACTGTTTGCTGATTTTCAGCCGGAACTGTCGTTAGACAGCCTGTTTATGAACCGGCTGGAACGGAACATGGAATCGGTGGAGATAGTGAAGCGTCGTATGGAGGAAATGCGGGCCCGCAACCGGAGGGCGGTGGCAGTAGCCGCCATAGTGGGCTTTGTGGTTGGATTCCTGTTCTCGCTGACGTTGCCGTATCTGAGCGACTTGGTTGCCGGCTGGCAGGTGACGTTGCCGCAGGAATCGGTTATGAGTGTAGTGGCCGACTGGTTTGCCGTAATAGCCTGGGGCGTGATCGGGTGCACTGCGGTGATAGCCGCCATCAACACATACGACATGATGACGTCGCGACCGATACCGATAGAAGAACAAGTAAGGAACTGAAAGTAGAAGGACAAGTTGAGAACTGAAAGCACAATAGAAAAGGCCGCGGAAGTCCGCGACCTTTTCTATTTGTTAGCGGTATGATTACTTGCGCTTGCCGTATTCCTGGTCGAGACCGAAGATGTCGGTGCCGCCCATGCGGCGGATGCGGTCTACGATGCCGCTGGCGGTAGCCTCTTCCTCAACCTGCTCTTTCACGAAGCCCCACATGAAGTCCTGGGCTGCGCGGTCCTTCTCCTCCTCGGCCAGGTCCAGCAGGGCGTTGATCATGGCCGATACCTTGCACTCGTGAGCGTACACCTCCTCGAATGCCTGCAGGGGCGATTCCCAGTTCTGGGGTACGGACGTGATGTCGCCGATGTGGGCGTTGCCGCCGCGCTTGTGCAGGAAGTCAGCCATCTCGTAGGCGTGTTCCATCTCCTCCTTGCTCTGGGCCTTCATCCAGCTTGCGAAGCCGGTATAACCCTCGCGGTCGAAATAGAACGACATGGACAGGTACAGGTTGGCCGACCACATCTCGGCTACGATCTGTCCGTTGATTGCGTCTTGTAGTTTGTTTGAAATCATGATTTTTGAGTTATATAGTGTGTTTGATGTTATGTTACACTTGGATTTTGCAACTACAAAATTAACAAATAAATCCAACAAACGGAAAGCAATCGCAATAAAAAATCGATCCTGTGTAGATAACTCTGTTAACTCCGTTATCAAAATTACAATTATGCCTCTGACTGATGTTCAATATTATTGCCGAGAAATTGTTATATGAATGACACGAGGCGTGAATTTTAATTTATGGAAAATGATAAGGATAAGAACAGGTTTGTGCCGGAAGGCGACGCGAGGCCGAATAACAGGTCGAGTTTCGACCGCAAGCAGCTTATGATATGGCTTGGTGCGTTGATGCTCGGCGTGGTGTTAGGACTGCTCGGAGAGAGGGTCATTGACAAGACGGCCAACGTGATAGCCACCCTCTATACGCGGCTGTTCCAGCTCCTGGCCGTGCCGACCATCGCGCTGGCGGTGATTACGACTCTGGCGTCGTTCGGTCGCGACAAGTCCACGGCAAAAACGTTCGGCAAGGCCCTGCAATATACATTGCTCACCACGCTGGCGGCGGCCGTGGTAGGCGGCGCGTTGTTCGCCCTGGTCAGACCGGAGAATCTGCCTAAAAGCCTGCTCGCAATGGAATCAGGCGCAGTGCCGGACAATCTCAGGAACTTCTCGCTCGGCGAGCATTTCCTGTCGGTAATCCCCGACAACATCCTCAAGCCGATGCTCGAAGGCAACGTGCTGTCGATACTTATCATATCTTTCGCCATGGGCTTCGCCATATCGCGAATGCCGGATACGGAGGGAAAGACTGTGTTGCGTAAGGGTCTGGACGGCCTGCAGGAGATGCTGTTCATGCTGATACGCGGACTGATATGGACCCTGCCGTTGGGTATCGTGGCGTTTACCGAGCAGCTGACGGCCCAGGCATCGGGTGGCGTGATGCTCGATACATTGGGCAGATACGTATTGGTGGTGCTGTGCGGCAACTTCGTCCAGATGCTGATAGTGCTGCCGTTGTTACTGATGGCACGGGGGCTGAATCCCGTCAGGGTGTTCAAGGCGATGGCGCCGGCGGTGATGATGGCCCTGTTCACCAAAAGCTCTGCAGCCACATTGCCGGTGACGATGCAGAACGCGGAGACACGCATGGGCGTCAGTCCGCGTGTCTCGCGGTTCGTATTGCCTCTGTGCACCACCATCAACATGAACGGCTGCGCCGCTTTCATAGCCGTCACGTCGCTGTATGTGCTGCAGAACGGCGGCATGACCATCGATTTTGCCACCATTGCCATGTGGGTGGCCATTTCGGTGATAGCCGCCATAGGCAACGCCGGCGTGCCGATGGGATGCTATTTCCTGACGTTGTCGCTGATGACCGGTATGGGGGCTCCGGTGGCCGTGATGGGTGTGATTCTGCCAATATATACTATCATCGACATGATAGAGACCGCCGAAAACGTATGGTCCGACTCATGCGTCTGCACCATGGTGGGGAAGGATATGAACGAGCTTGCAAGGTAGCCGGCCGGCCCGGGGACTTAAAAATTTATTTGAAGGTTTCGGAAATTATTTATAACTTTGCGCTTTCAAGACCGAAGTATGAGTACTTACAACGACAAATCGGCGAGTGCTGGGAAACGCGAGGTGCGGTTCTCAAAGATGCACGGCGCCGGTAACGACTACATTTATCTGAATGGTTTTGAGGCAATTCCCGAAGATTTAAGCAAATTGGCCGTAGAGGTAAGCGACCGTCATTTCGGGGTGGGTTCGGACGGACTGGTAGTGATATGTCCGTCGGACGTGGCCGATTTCCGCATGCGTATGTATAATTCCGACGGCAGCGAGGCCGAGATGTGCGGCAACGCGTCGCGCTGTATCGGCAAGTATGTCTACGACCGCGGCCTCACGGACAAGACGGAGGTGACGCTGGAGACCCTTGCCGGCATCAAGGTGCTGAAACTGCATGTGGAGAACGGCGAGGTGACCGTGGTGACCGTGGATATGGGCGAGCCTGAGCTTCGGCCCGATCGGGTGCCGGTGGTCAGCACCAGCGCCGACCGCATGATAAACGAGCGAATCACTGTCAACAATACGGAATACGACATTACGGCAGTCAGCATGGGAAATCCTCATGCTGTTGTTTTTGTTAATGAGATAACTGACGAGCAGGTTCTGGGCCGGGGCCCGGAGCTGGAGCGCGCCGAGGTATTTCCTCGCAAGGCCAACATCGAGTTCGCCCGCGTGGTGGACCGCGGCCATGTCGAGATGCGCGTATGGGAGCGGGGCACGGGCGAGACCCTGGCCTGCGGCACCGGTGCGTGCGCCACGGCCGTGGCCGCAGTGCTGAACGGTCACACCGACCGCGAGGTGGATATCGTGTTGCGTGGCGGCACGCTGCACATCCGCTGGGACGAGGCCACCAACCACGTGATGATGACCGGTCCGGCACGGTTCGTGTGCGACGGAACGTTTTACAGGTATTAAGTTATAGTGATGAGTGACGAAGTGGGCGTTGCTGATTGCTGATTACTAATTGAATAAAGATGAAGATAAACGATAATTTTGAGAAATTGCCTGAGAGCTACCTGTTTTCGACGGTAGCCCGCAAGTTGCGTGAATATAAGGAGTCGCATCCCGGCGCTGAGGTAATCCGTATGGATATCGGCGACGTGACGCTGCCCGTACCGCAGGCGTGCATCGAGGCCATGCACCGCGCCGTAGACGACATGGCGGCCGGCGAGACGTTCCACGGTTACGGTCCGGAGCAGGGCTACGGCTTTCTGCGCGAAGCCATCGCCGACGGCGATTATGCCGGTCTCGGAATCTCGGCCGACGACATCTTCGTGTCGGACGGCGCCAAGAGCGACCTCGGTAACTTGGGCGATATATATTCCAAGGACAATGTCGTGGCCGTGACCGATCCCGGCTATCCCGTATACGTCGATTCCAACGTGATAGACGGACGCGGCGGCAAACTGGTTGACGGCAAGTGGAGCAACTTCGTATACTTGGACTGCACGGAGCAGAACGGCTTCAAGCCGACGCCTCCCGAGGCACACGCCGACGTGATATTCCTCTGTTCGCCGGCCAATCCGACCGGAGCTGCATTCACTCACGCCGAGCTGAAGGCCTGGGTGGACTATGCGCGCCGTAACGATGCAGTGATAATTTACGACTCGGCCTATTACGCATACGTGCGCACTGCCGATGTGCCCCGCAGCATATATGAGGTGGAGGGCGCCCGCGAGGTGGCAATAGAGGTACGCAGCTTCTCCAAGACGGCCGGATTCACCGGACTGCGTTGCGGATACACCGTGGTGCCGGCGGAGGTTAAAGGCACGGACGCCGAGGGCAACCGCGTGCAGCTGCGCAAGCTGTGGCTGCGTCGGCAGACCACCAAGTTCAACGGCGCCAGCTATGTGATACAGCGCGGTGCCGAGGCCCTTTACACCGCAGCCGGCCAGGAGCAGATACGTCGGAACGTGGACTGTTACCTGCGCAATGCGGGTATCATCCGCGATGCGATGCTGAAGGCCGGATTCAAGGTGTACGGCGGACTCGATTCGCCGTATGTATGGGTGAAATCGCCGGCGGCCGACGACAGCTGGCAGCTGTTCGAGACGCTGCTGGAGCAGGCGCAGATCAGCTGCACGCCGGGCGTGGGATTCGGCAGCTTGGGGCAGGGCTGGATCCGTTTCACCGGCTTCAATACCGAGGAGAAGACCCGCGAGGCGATGAGGAGACTGGAAACGGTGGGACTTGGCTGAAGCCAAGCAGCCGAAACAAAAGGAGCAGCGGATGCACGAAGCGTCGGACACTTCTAAAACCGAAGCGGATGCACGAAGCATCGAGACAATACGGTGAAATATACGGAATAGATAAAAGGTAAATAAAGCAAGAGAGTTACCCTAATTTATTATATATGTCAAACCTCAGAGTAAAGAGTGTGCTTGAGGCCACCGGCCGGAAAGCAGTGAAGGTTGAGCTTCCCAAGGAGCGAGTAGAGCGGTACTACGGCAAACAGGTGTTCAACCGACAGAAGATGTTTGAGTACCTGCCCCGCGAGACGTACATGGCGCTGATAGACGCCATAGACAACCGCAAACCATTGAGCCGCGAGCTGGCCGACAGCGTGGCTCAGGGCATGAAGCAGTGGGCGCTGGACAACGGCGCGCGCCACTACACTCACTGGTTCCACCCTCTGACCGGAAGCACCGCCGAGAAGCATGACGCCTTCATAGAGCATGACGGCAAAGGTGGAGTGGTAGAGAAATTCGCTGGCAAGCTTCTGGTCCAGCAGGAACCCGACGCATCCAGCTTCCCGAACGGCGGCATCCGCAACACCTTCGAGGCCCGCGGCTACTCGGCATGGGACATCTCGTCGCCCGCATTCATCGAGGACAACACGCTGTGTATTCCTACGGTGTTCATCTCCTACACGGGCGAGAGCCTGGACTACAAGACGCCGCTGCTCCGCGCGCTCAACAGCGTGGACAAGGCAGGTACACGTGTGGCACATTTCTTCGACCCCGAGGTGAAGCATGTTGTGGCATACCTTGGCTGGGAGCAGGAATACTTCCTGGTGGACGAGGCTCTGTATGCCGCACGTCCCGACCTGGTGATGACCGGCCGCACCCTCATGGGTCACGAATCGGCCAAGAACCAGCAGCTGGAGGACCATTATTTCGGTTCTATCCCGAGCCGTGTGGAGGCTTTCATGCTCGACCTGGAGCTGGAGGCCCACAAGCTCGGCATACCCGCCAAGACCCGTCACAACGAGGTGGCTCCCAATCAGTTCGAGCTGGCTCCGATATTCGAGGAGTGCAACCTTGCCAACGACCATAACCTGCTGCTGATGTCCGTTATGGAGGAGGTGGCCAAGCGTCACAACTTCCGCGTGCTGCTGCACGAGAAGCCCTTTGCCGGCATCAACGGAAGCGGCAAGCACAACAACTGGAGCCTCGGCACCGACAACGGCACGCTGCTGTTCGCACCCGGCAAGACCCCGGAGGACAACCTGCGTTTCGTTACTTTCGTGGCCAACGTGATGGCTGCCGTACACAAGCACAACGGTCTGCTGAAGGCATCCATCATCACGGCCACCAACCAGCACCGCCTGGGCGCCAACGAGGCACCGCCGGCCATCATCTCGATGTTCCTGGGCCGCCAGCTGTCCGAGGTGCTGGATAAGATAGAGAAGCATGACAGCGACTCGCTGGCAGTGAACGGCAAGGAGAAGTTCAACATCGACGTGGCCCAGATTCCCGAGCTGATGCTGGACAACACCGACCGCAACCGTACCAGCCCCTTCGCATTCACGGGTAACCGCTTCGAATACCGCGCAGTCGGCTCGTCGGCCAACAATGCCGCAGCCATGATTGCCCTGAACGCCGCCATGGCCGTGCAGCTCAACGAATTTGCCGATGCTGTCGAGAAGCGTATGGCCGCAGGCGAGGACAAGACCAAGGCTATCCTGTCCGAGGTGCGCAAGCTCATCGTGGCCTCGAAGCCTATCCACTTCGACGGCAACGGTTACAGCGACGAATGGAAAGAGGAAGCCGCTAAGCGCGGTCTCGACACCGAGACTTCGGCACCTCTGATGTACGACGCATATACCCGCTCCGAAAGCGTGGAGATGTTCGAGAAGTCGGGCGTGCTCAGCCTCAAGGAGATAGAGGCCCGCAACGAGGTGAAGTGGGAGACATATTCCAAGAAGATACAGATCGAGAGCCGCGTATTGGGTGACCTGGCCATAAACCACATCATTCCTGCCGCCGTGCGCTACCAGTCCACGCTGCTTGACAACGTGTATAAGATCAAGCAGCTGTTCTCGGGCGACAAGGCCGATACGATCGCGGCAATCGACATGGAGAATATAGAACAGATAAGTGAGAACATAGCAGCCATCAAGACCAAGGTGAAGGAGATGATCGAGGTGCGACACAAGGCCAACCGTATGGACACCGAGCGTGACAAGGCGATAGCCTATCACGACGACGTGATGCCCAAGATGGACGAAATCCGCACACACATCGACAATCTGGAACTTATGGTGGACAACGAGATATGGCCGTTGCCCAAATACCGCGAGCTGCTGTTTATACGATAAAACCAAATAATGTTACATCCGTCAAAACGAGGGATATACATGCCCTCGTCACCTATCAGGAGGCTCTCCGGCGTGGCCAATGCGGCCGCCCGGAAGGGCCTTTCCGTTTATCACCTGAACATTGGACAACCGGATATCCACACTCCGCGCGAGGCGCTGGAGGCTGTGGAAAACATCCATCTGAACGTACTGGCTTACTCGCCGTCGGACGGCCTGGAGAGTCTGCGTAAGAAATTTTCCGAGTATTATCATCGCTTCGGACTGGACATCAGTCCCGACGAAATCATAGTGACCGCGGGAGGTTCGGAGGCGGTGCTGTTCGCATTCATGGCCTGCCTGGATCCGGGCGACGAGATTATCGTGCCCGAACCGGCCTACGCCAACTACATGGCATTCGCCGATTCGGCCGGTATACGTATCCGTCCGCTGCCATCCAACATTCGCGACGGATTCGCGCTGCCCCCCGTCGAGGATTTCGAGAAGAAGATAACCAACCGTACGCGCGCCATCCTGCTGTGCAATCCCAACAACCCGACGGGATACGTGTACACCCGCAAGGAGCTGGAAGCCATAGCCGACATCTGCGAGCAGTACGATCTGTTCCTTTTCGCCGACGAGGTGTACCGCGAGTTCTGCTATACCGACCAGAAGTTCACATCGGTGATGAGCCTGGACCGCATAGCCTACAATACGGTGATGATTGACTCCGTGTCGAAGCGTTACAGCGAGTGCGGCATCCGCATCGGTGCGTTGGTGTGCCGCAATCCCGAGATACACGCTGCGGTGATGAAGTTCTGTCAGGCGCGTCTCAGCCCTCCGCTGTTAGGCCAGATAGTGGCGGAAGCCTCCGTGGACGCTTCCGATAAATACATCAAGGACGTGTACGACGAGTACAAGAAGCGCCGCGACTTCCTGGTGGAGCGCATCAACCGCATACCGGGCTGCTACGCCCCGATGCCCGACGGCGCGTTCTATACCATGGTGGAACTGCCGGTGGACGACGCCGACAAGTTCTGCAAATGGTGTCTTGAGGAGTTTGAGTACGAGGGTGGTACAGTGTTCCTGGCTCCGGGCAGCGGATTCTACTCCAATCCGGCCATGGGTCGCCGTCAGGCGCGCATAGCCTACGTGCACAATATCGAGTATCTGGCCAAAGGCCTTGATATCCTGGAACATGCCCTCGACGCATATCCCAACAGAATCAAAGATCTTGGATTATGAATATAAGAGAAATTACATCAGGCATATATTACACGGGCGTCAACGATCGCGTGACCGATAAGTTCGAGGGCATGTGGCCGCTGCCTCACGGCGTGAGCTATAACGCGTACCTGGTGCGTGGCTCCAAGTCCACGGCACTGATGGACACCGTAGAGATTACAGAGGTGCACGAATACCTCGACGCCGTGGAGCGTACGCTGCAGGGCGCCGCTCCCGACTATCTGGTGGTGCATCACATGGAACCCGACCATTCCGGCTCCATTCCCGAAGTGGTGCGCCGCTGGCCCGACCTGAAAATCGTGGGCAACGCGCAGACCGTCGGCATGATCAAAGGCTTCTACCATGTGGATGACGACAGCCGCTTCGTAACCGTCAAGGACGGCGACACCATCGACCTGGGCGACATGACGCTGCTGTTCCGTCTCACGCCAATGGTGCACTGGCCCGAGACCATGATGACGTATGTGGCCGAGAGGGGAGTGCTGTTCTCGGGCGATGCCTTCGGATGTTTCGGCGCGCTGAACGGCGGATTGATCGACACTGAGATGGACACCGCCGTATATCGCGACGAGATGTACCGCTATTACAGCAACATCGTGGGCAAGTACGGCCGCTTCGTGCAGCAGGCCATGCAGAAGCTCAGCGGCGTCACGCCCGATTATATCTGCACCACCCACGGCCCGGTATGGCATGAGAAGATAGCCGAAGTGACGGGTATCTACGACCGCCTCAGCCGCTACGAGGGGGAGGATGGCGTGACCATCATCTATGGCTCGATGTACGGCAACACGGCCGAGGTGGCCGAGGAGATAGCACGCGGACTTGCCGAGGCCGGAGTGAAGAACATCAGGATACACAACGCCTCGCACAGCGACATGAGCTATATGATCAGCGACGCGTTCCGTTACAAGGGTCTGATTGTGGGGAGCGCCACATACAGCATGACGCTGTTCCCGCCCGTCAGGGCATTGCTGACGGCCCTGCAGGTGCGCGAGGTGAAGAACAAGGTGTTCGCCGGATTCGGCAGCTATACGTGGGCCGCAAACGTCGTAAAGAAGGAAATGGATGATTTCTGCGCCGCTGCCGGTATGGAAATGCAGGGCTTCGTGATGATGAAGCAGGGCATAGACGAAGATGTCCGCAACTCCGCTCGTGCCCTGGCTGCGGAGGTGGCCGCTAAACTTAATTCCTGATAGAATATTTATGATACTTGACATGATACCTCTGGCCATATTCGATGCCAGCAGTTTCTTCCAATGGTTCGTGGAGAATGCCAACTATCTGTTCGTGTTCGTGTTCATGACCATCGAGAGTTCGTTCATACCCTTCCCGTCGGAAGTGGTCGTGCCCCCGGCGGCCTATCTGGCCTGCACCAATTCCGGTGCCGGTTCGGACATGAACATATATATGGTGGTAGTGATGGCCACGCTCGGGGCATTGTGCGGAGCGTTCATCAACTATTATCTGTCGCTGTGGGTGGGCCGTCCGGTCATCTACCGCTTCGCCGACAGCAAATTAGGTCACGCCTGCATGATAGACCGCGCCAAGGTGGAGAAGGCCGAGAAATATTTCGACGATCACGGAGCGGTGTCCACGTTTGTGGGCCGTCTGATTCCGGCCATACGCCAGCTGATCTCGATACCCGCCGGAATCTCGCGTATGAACGTAGGGCAGTTCGCGCTGTTCACCGCTCTTGGCGCCGGATTATGGAACGCCATACTGGCCGGACTCGGCTATTGGCTGTCGCCCGCCGTACCGCCGGAAATGCTGTTTGAGAAAGTGGAGGAGTACAACCGCTATCTGACATGGGCCGGCTATGGCATCCTGCTGATATGTATCTTAGTGATACTATGGAACGCATTCGGCAAGCACCGCAAGAAGGACACCAAATCCGGCAATTTAAGCGAATTCTGAATCCTTAAATCTAAATAAAAATTGCGCATTGTGCATTGCGCATTTTTTTCATAATGCATCGTGCATTCTTAAACCATAAAACACATGAAAGTAAGTCCGTCGCTGCTCGCAGCCAATTTCGCCAACCTGAAGCCTCAGCTTCAGATGATCAATGAATCGGAGGCAGACTATCTGCACCTGGATGTAATGGATGGCGTGTTCGTCCCCAACATATCGTTCGGGTTCCCTGTCCTGAAATCAGTGTCGGAAGTGGTTACAAAACCTCTGGACGTGCATCTGATGATAGTCGAGCCGCAGAAATGGGTGAGTCAGGTGCGCGACCTCGGCGCCGAGATCATGAACGTGCACCAGGAGGCCTGCGTGCACCTGGACCGCTGCATCCACACCATCCATCAGGCCGGCATGAAGGCCGGCGTCACGCTGTGTCCCTCCACGCCGGTCGAGATGCTGCGCGACGTGATTCATGAGGTGGACTTAGTGCTGATCATGACGGTCAATCCCGGTTTCGGCGGTCAGGAATTCATAATGCACAGCCTTGACAAGATACGCCGTCTGCGCGCCCTGATAGACGAAACCGGATCGAAAGCCATGATAGAGGCCGATGGCGGCGTCAACGGCCGCACGGCCCCGCTGTTGGCCGAAGCCGGCGCCGACATCCTGGTCAGCGGCTCCTACGTATTCAAGGCCCCCGACCCCAAGGCCTGCATCCGCGACCTCCGCGCCCTGTAAAACGGGTTGTAAAACTATTGTCACATCAGACAGTGCAGAGACATGGTCTCCGACCAAGCTGCGCCGCGTACGCCTAACCCCACGATGGGCGGGTGTCAGCCAAGGCTGCACCCGCCCATCGTGGGGTTATCGAGAAACAGCCTCTCCGAGGCAGCAAACTCCAATAGGAGAACAAGTTCTGTGACTTGAAAATCTAATAATTCCAGCTTGCGAAAGTTGAATAGATTATAATATAAGAAGTAGGGCCTATGAAAGCAAAATGTCGGTGAAATGCAATAACTGCTATACAAATGATGTTTTTATAAAAAGAAACGCTTTACAAATAGGAGTCGGATATAAAGTATGAGAAGGCTGTTATATATAATAATGACTGTCGGGGTGTTGCTGGTTGGTGCTTCATCGGCATGTTCACGCGACGAGGATGAATTCCGGTTGCCTGCCTCAAAGCCTGATACCGATATAGTTCCGGGTTCCGGTTCGGATACCATTCCGGGCACCAATCCAGATACAGTTCCGGATCCTGCATTTGTGCCGTCGGGGACATGGAAGATGACATACGATTCTTATAAAGTTATGGTCGGATATGCCGGATGCCGTAATCTTACCAAGGATGTAATAATCTCCGTAAACGCTAATAGTGTGTGCATAAGGGGGATGTACTTGGATTATCCTGATGGAGTGCTTAATGGAACGATAAAGGGCCATAAGTTGATATTGGAACCTAATCAAAAAATGTGTGACGACAAAAAGGGGGATCCGGTGTATTTTATATGCGGAGAAGCGCATTGGTCTTTTGGTCACGGACACACCTTCTATTACGATGACATAAGTTTTAATAATATCAGTACGGTATCTTTCATAATTTCTGACGATGGGAAGTCAATGACAGTTGAAGATGCCTATGATGGACGTAAGGCATTCTGGTACAGTGATAAACCTGATGAAAATACCGGCTTTAATTCAGGATGTACATATAGCTATGATGAGGATGGGAATTTTATTACTTCCGATTATGGTACCGGCTTCCCCGATGTAGATTTTAAGGTTAACGTCAAATTCGAGAAAATCGACGAAGAATAGCTTGTTCCCCATCCGGCGAGTAGGCCGGCCCGTGCCGATAATTGTTAATGTTTTGTGAATGCTGAAACTTTTTGTATCTTTACATATTAATCGGAAAATATTATGACTCAATTAATAGTATCGTTGGAAGACGGCTCCATGCTCAATGACGTGAAGCGAGCCATCAAAATGCTGAGAGGAGTAGTTTCCGTAAAAGAATCGAAGGTGAATGATTACATGCCCAATCCGGTAACTCTCAAAGCGATTGATGAACTTGAGAATGGTCAGACAGTTGTTTGCTCGGATTTTAATGAATATCTAAAATTAGTCAACAGTGAGTTATCAGATTGAAGTCACGCGCCAGTATCTTAAGGATCTGAAACTTGCGCGTAAACGGAATCTTGATGAGAGCAAACTGAATGATATAATTCAAAAATTTTCAAATGGAGAGGTTTTGCCTCCCAAGAATCGAGACCATTCCCTGATTAATGATTATAAGGGATGTCGGGAGTGTCATATCACTCCCGACTGGCTGTTGATTTATCGTCGCTAAGACGTATTGCAGATAATTTCATTAGTACGTACCGGCAGCCACTCAGACTTGTTCTGAGTAAATCCATAGGAAAGGATTCATTATTCCTTGCGGTAGAGGGGGGCGGTCGGGGGTTCCTGGCCTTTGATGACGTTGTGGTAGTAGGCGTAGGTCATCGGGATACCGGAGCCTTCCACGGCGTTGACCGGGTGGCAGAGAACCAGCGTGTGCGTGTCACAGTCCACCGTCTCGAAGGCCTCGAGTATCAGCCGCCCGGCAAACGAGCCTTTCACACACGGCACGTAATCGATCAGGTCATAACCGATTCCCTCGTATTTGTCCGTGTCGCGCGAGCTGAAGAATCCGAAACGGCCTATCAGCATCGGATCCGTGTCCTGCGACAGGATTGACACGGAGAAGCGTCCGCTTTCCTTCACGGCTTCAAGCGTGTAGTTGCTTTTATTGAGCGAGACGGCTATTATCGGGTCCTTGGACGTTAGCTGGAAACAGGTGTTGATGGTGCAGCCGACGGCGCGTCCATCCTTGAACGCTCCGACTATATATACGCCGTACGATAGATTGTAAAGTGCTTTCAAATCCATAAAGTATGCTATTAAGTGTTTACATAATAAACGCCATAATAACCCAAAAGTTTCATGGGTAATGACAAATGATGCGCCACTAAACGCGGGTCGGAGAGCCTGCGCCACTATTATTGCAGGGTTATAAGGGCTTTGGTGCCGTGGGAGGGGGTAGAGGTGATGGTGAAGTCGCCGCCGTGCTGATAGGCCGCGACTGGCTGTCGCAGTTCACCGACCAGGTGTCCCTCTCGCCCTGGAGCATGGCCCTCTGCCTGCTCGTAATCCTGACTGTAATCCTCGCCGTGGTCTGCCTCAACGCCCTCAAGGTAGCCCGCAGCAACCCCGTCGACTACCTCCGCACCGAATAATCATTTAGAGGCATTCGTAATAATCATTCTTTACCATCGAGAAGCCCGCGCCTCTACTGGAGTGGCGATGTTCACATCGCCATTCCAGTAAGCGCGACGGGGATACAGCGGTGTTATTCCGATTCGTTGAGGAGGGCGAGGAACTCGTCTTCGGTCAGCATGGGGATGTTGAGCTGGGCGCATTTGTCGCGCTTGGCCGGGCCCATGTTCTCGCCGGCGAGGACGAAGCTGGTCTTCTTGCTGATGGAACCGGCGTTCTTGCCTCCCTCGCGAGTGATTATCTCCTTGTATTCGTCGCGGCTGTGATGCGAGAACGTGCCGGAAATCACGATGGTCTTGCCATCCAATGCCGTGCCTGTCGGAGCCAACCTGGCCTCGTCAACCTGCATGGTGACGCCGGCCTTCGTCAACGCCTCGATGTTCAGCATATTTTGCGGCTCGCGCAGGAAGGTGTAGATGCCTTCGGCTATCACCGGACCTATGTCCTGGATGGCGGCGATCTGCTCGACCGACATGCTAAGCAGATTGTCCATCGAGATGACGCCCGCGGCCAGACGCTTGGCCGTGGTCTCGCCCACGTTGGGGATGGAGAGCGCGTACAGCACCCGCTCGAACGGTACAGACTTGGAATCCTCTATACCCTTGACGATGCGCTGCGCCGTCTTTTCGCCGATGCGGTCCAGGCGCGCAAGTTTATCAACCGTCAGGTCATAGATCTGGCCGATATTCTCCACCAGACCGGCCTTGTAGAGCAGTTCGGCGGTTTCCTCGCCGATGCCGTCTATGTTCATCATGCGACGCGCGCAGAAGTGCGTTATCCTGCCTGTGATCTGCGGGGGACAGCCATACTTGTTGGGGCAGCACCATGCAGCCTCGCCGTAGATGCGTTCCAGCTTCGTGCCGCATTCAGGACAGTGCGTCACGAACCTGATGCGATCGGCCTCAGGATTGCGGTGCTCCTTGTCCACGCCCACGATCTGCGGGATGATTTCGCCGGCCTTTTCCACATATAGCCAGTCGTCCTCGTGTATGTCAAGCTCCTGCATGATGTCGTCGTTGTGCAGCGACGCACGCTTCACAATGGTGCCCGACAGCTGCACCGGTTCCAGGTTGGCCACGGGAGTGACGATGCCCATGCGTCCCGTCTCGAACGACACGAAACGCAGCGGCGTGCATTCACGCTCCGGATTGAACTTGAAGGCCACGGCCCAGCGCGGAGACTTGGCTGTGGAGCCGAGGTTGAGCTGCTGGCGCAGACTGTTTACCTTGAACACCAGGCCGTCGGTGGCCACCGGGAGCTCCTTGCGGTGCTCGTCCCAGTATGCGATGAAGTCGTCCACCTCCTTCAGCGTCTTCATGGTGGTCATGGCTTTGGACACCTTGAATCCCCAGTGCTGGGCGGCCAGCATGTTCTCGTAATGATTGTCGAAGGGGAGGTTGTCGCCCAGCAGATAATAGAAACGGGCGTCGAGGTGACGTCGGGCCACCTCGCGCGAATCCTGCGTCTTGAGCGTGCCGGAGGCCGCGTTGCGCGGATTGGCGAACAGCGGTTCCTCGTTGGCCGCGCGTTCCGCGTTCAGTTTCTCGAACACATGCCAGGGCATCAGTATCTCGCCGCGTATCTCGAACTTGTCGGGCCAGTCGCCGGGCAGCAGCTCGAGGGGCACGCTGCGTATGGTCATCACGTTAGCGGTGACGTCGTCGCCCTGTGTGCCGTCGCCACGGGTCACGGCACGCACCATGCGGCCATGTTCGTAGGTGATGGAGATGGACGTGCCGTCAAATTTCATCTCGCCCACTATGTCGTAGTCCTGACCCTCAAGCGCCTTGGATATGCGCATGAACCAGTCGTCCACCTCGTCGATGCTGTAAGTATTGGCCAGCGACATCATGGGGCGCTCGTGTACCACATGTTCAAATCCTTTGGTCAGGTCTGAACCCACGCGCTTTGTCGGCGACAGAGGGTCGTCAAATTCAGGATGTGCCTTCTCCAGATCCTCAAGCTCGCGCATCAGGCGATCGAACTCCTGATCGGTGATTTCCGGGGCGTTGTTAACGTAGTAATTATGGTTGTGTCTGTTCAGCTCCTTGCGCAGAAACAGGATTCGTTCTTGAGGATTCATAAGCAATCCGGTTTAGATTTCAGATTTGATATATGGATATTCGATGTCCCACAGAAACAACGCCTGCGGCGGCATCGAGGTTCCGGCGGCGCAGCGGTCCTTGGCGGCGATGATGTCGCGCAGATTCTGTTCCGAAAGTTTTCCGCGCCCCATGTCCACAAGCGTGCCGACCACGGCGCGCACCATGTTGCGCAGGAACCTGTCGGCCGAGATGGTGAAGACTATTCCCGGTGTGCCGAAAGAGTTGCGCCACGGTTCCCATCGGGCCTCGGAGACGCGGCAGATGTTGGTCTTGGCGTCGGAATGGAGTTTGGCGAACGAGGTGAAGTCGCTGGTCTCGGTCAGTATCTTTGCGCCACGGTTCATCAGGTCAACGTCCAGATGTGTGGGGGAGTGCCAGCTGAGCGGACTGAGGAACGGCGACTTCTGAAACGTGACGAAATACTTGTACGTACGTTTTGAGGCGTCGAAGCGGGCATGTGCGTCAGGCGCGACATCTATCAGGTCCAGCAGCGATATGCCGGGCCCGCACAGCCTGTTGAGGGCCGTGAGGAACCGTTGCCTGTCCGGAATATCCGTGTCGGTGTCGAAGTGCGCGTACATCACCCGCGCGTTGACGCCGGTGTCCGTCCGTCCGGCGCCTACTATGGGCGTAGGGGCGCGAAGCACGGTGGCAAGTGCCTCCTCGATGCATTGCTGCACACTCACGGCATTGGGCTGAGACTGCCAGCCATGAAAGGGCGCTCCCGAATAACTCAGCTTCAGGAACCGGCGCATCAGCGTTCCAGATATGTGCCGCCGTACAGGCCCGAGCGGTAGTTGTTGAGGAACTGACGCCCCTCCTCGGGCGTGATGGCACCGCGCTTCATGCAGGCCGTTACCCAGGTCTCCAGGTTGCGCACCAGCCGTTTGGGATTGTACTCCACATAGTCCAGCACGTCGGCCACGGCCTGTCCGTCTATGATCTGCGCAATCTCGTAGCTGTCCTTGTTCAGCGTGATGTGCACGGCGTTGGTGTCGCCGAACAGATTGTGCAGGTCGCCCAATATCTCCTGATAGGCTCCCACGAGGAACACGCCGAGATAATATGGCTCGTTAGCCTTTATGCCATGCACGTTGAGGCAGTAGCTGCTGCCCGACGGAGCCACGAAACGGTTGATCTTGCCGTCGGAGTCGCAGGTGATGTCCTGGATGGTGCACTGGTGCGTCGGTTTCTCGTCCAGGCGCGCGATAGGCATGATGGGGAACATCTGGTCGATGGCCCATGAATCTGGTAGGGACTGGAACAGCGAGAAATTGCAGAAATATTTCTCAGGCAGCATCCGCGCCGCCTTGCGGAGTTCTTCCGGCGGGTGCTTCATGTTGCCCGACAGGTCGCGCACGTCGCGGGCCACGGACCAGAACAGTTTCTCGATGCGGGCGCGGTCGCGCAGTGACAGCAGGCCGAGACTGAACAGCTCCAGCGCCTCCTCGCGGATCTGCAGCGCGTCGTGCCAGTCCTCGAACATACGCGCCGGGTCTATCTTGTCCCAGATATTGTAAAGTTCGCGGGCCAGTTCGTGGGCATCCTCGTCCAGTGTCTCGTTGTCGTCCCATATCGGAAGCTGGGCGGTCTCCAGAGCCTGTATTATCAGTACGGAATGATGGGCGGTAAGCGAACGTCCCGATTCGGTGATGATGTTGGGGTGCTTCAGATTGTTCTTGGTGCAGACGTCCACCAGCGACGAAACCGAGTCGTTGACATATTCCTGGATGGAATAGTTCATGGAATTCTCGCCGCTGGACGAGCGCGTGCCGTCGTAGTCCACGCCGAGGCCGCCGCCTATGTCGACGAAATCGATCTCGAAGCCCGATTTCTGCAGCTGCACGTAGAACTGCATGGCCTCGCGCAGGGCATTCTTGATGCGGCGTATCTTGGTGATCTGGCTGCCGATGTGGAAGTGTATCAGCTTCAGGCATCCCATCATCTTGTTGTGCTCCAGGAACTGCAGGGCGTCGAGCAGCTCGGAGGAGTTGAGTCCGAACTTGCTGACGTCGCCGCCCGATTCCTCCCATTTGCCGGATCCGGACGACGAGAGCTTGATGCGTATGCCGATGGTGGGCGTCACGTTCAGACGGCGCGCCACGTTGGCTATCAGCTTGAGTTCGTTGATCTTCTCCACCACGATGAATATGCGGCGACCCATCTTCTGTGCCAGCAGCGCCAGCTCCACATAGTCCTCGTCCTTGTATCCGTTGCAGACTATGATGCTGTCCTCGTGGGTGTTGACGGCCAGTACGGCATGAAGTTCGGGCTTGGAGCCGGCCTCCAGCCCGATGTTGTACTTGTTGCCGTGGCTGACAATCTCGCTCACCACAGGCTGCATCTGGTTCACCTTGATGGGATAGACTATATAGTTATTGCCCTGATACTCGTATTCGCTCGCCGCACGTCCGAAGCATTCGGAAATCTTGCGGATACGGTCGTCGAGTATGTCGGGAAAACGGAGCAGCACCGGCGCCTGCACGTCGCGCAGCTGCAGGGTGTCCATCACTTCCTTCAGGTCGATGGCAGGCCCGTTCTCCTTGGGGGTGACCTGTACGTGGCCCTTGTCGTTGACGGAGAAATATTTCAGTCCCCAGCCGGGGATATTGTAGAGTTCGGCAGAATCTTCAATACGCCATTTACGCATTTTTTCTATCGGATTAGACCGGCATAGCCGGATGGGTTATATTGCTTTATTATTGAGAAGCGGATGAGCGGCCTAAAAGTTCAACGCGGTCCACATGAATTTCGGTGATGCGGCGTCGAATCTTGAATTTGTCTTCGTATTCGCGGGTGCGCAGACGTCCTTCCACATAAAGGCGGGTGCCTTTGCGGATATATTTTTCGGCCAGTTCGGCATTCTTGCCGGTCATCACGAGGTTATGCCACTCGGTGATTTCGGTGGGGGGATTGCCTACGGTCTCGTTAGTGGCCAGGGTGAGCATGGCGAGCTGGAAACCGGGTTGCGGAAACCTGATTTCCGGGTCGCGGCCCACATAGCCGAGGAGTATTACTTTATTTACCGACATATCGTGGTTTGAACGATTTCATTAAATAGGATGAAAATCAATGGCTTTCAGCGCGAGACCGGTGCGTTCGTGCAGGCCGCACATCAGGTTCAGGATATGCACGGCCTCTCCGGCTGCACCGCGCATCCGGCAGTCGGCCGAGGCGTCGATGTGCAGCGTGTCGGGGTCGGGCTTGGAGAGGGAGATGACGCACTTGTCGGTGCCGGCCACCTCGGAGGGTCCCACGGGCATTATGACGGGGAACGCGAAGTGATGGTCCTCGTACATACCGTATATCTTAAGGAGTTCGTCGAGCGACAGCGAGCAGGGGAGGTCCAGATGGAGCGAGGCGGTGCGGCGCGTGTTGCTCAGCGACGTGCGAACCGTCACGTTGCCCTTGAAACTGGTCTGCGCCAAAGCGAGTTGTTCGGAAATCTCGCGTTCGATGGCCGGGATGTCGGTCTCGTCTATGATGTCCTGAGGCGCCTCGATGTCGAGGGTTATGTCGGAGTTGAGCAGCAGATGGAGCGCCAGCGGGTATAGTGCCACGAGCGCCATCGAGGCGAACGAATTGGGCACAGCGGCGAATCGGGTGCCACGCACCAGGGCCTTGCGGTTGATTTCCGGGAGGCCGTATACCCATTCGTTGCCGTCGTCCGGAGCCTGACAGCGGTCCAGCCGGATGAAGCGGGCCTCGGGGAACGCGGCCGCGAGCTTGCTGACTATCGCAGGCTCGCCGTGCTCGGAGAAGTCGAGCACCACATTGCATTTGGCCGGAGCCGGCACCGTGGTGAATGTCAGGTCGGTCTCGCCGATCAGACCGTGGTGCTGCGAAGTCAGTGCGCGACCCTCCTTGCCGTAAGCCTGGGCGCATACCAGCTCGATGTCCGGATGCATGGACAGGATCCTGATCAACTCGCCGGCATCGGGGGTGTCGGCACCCAATATCACTGTGCGTATCATATCAGAGTGGTAGAATTTGAGACAGAACTTTTCGGGCATCCTCGTGCGAGACACCCTCGCGCAGGATGGCGAAGATGGTGTCCGACCCCGGGATGGTTCCGAGAATTTCGTAAAAATCGTGCATGTCAATGTCGTAGGCCAGACCGGCGGCGTAGCCGTTGCGGGTCTTGATCACTGCGATGTTGCCCGAGAACTCCAGCGAGATGAACCCGCTCTGGTAGTTGGTGTTAATGTCCATTCTGCCCCGGGCCAGAAGCTTGTCCTTCAGGGTGTTGGAGTCAGGGAGAGTGTAGACGTAGGTGCCTCGGTCGGTGGGCTCTTTGGTGGTTTTCAGCATTTTTAGGTCACGCGACAGGGTGGCCTGCGTCACGCTGTATCCATGTTCGGCCAGCAGAGCGGCCAGTTCGTCCTGCGATCCGATGCATTTGTTGCGGATCAGCTTAACCATCAGTTCGATGCGTTGTTTTCTATTTTTCATGGTAGGTCAGAGGATGGTGTTTGTAAGGTCTGGGTTTTCTATATTGGAATCTTTATTATTGTCTCGTTGGGCGTTACGGCTGTCGATTTCCTTCTTGAGCCGTGCCGCGAGTTTATAGTCTTCGTTTTCAGCGGCGCGCTGCATCTCGGCCTCGAGTTCCTTGATTGAGAGTTTGCGGGCTCGCGCGGTTAGGGTCTTGGCATTTCCCTTGATGTCGGCCTTGCGTTGCGGGGGCGTGTTGTCGTCGTTTGGTTCGAATCCAACTTCTTCAAGCACCTGCACCGACGTGTAGATGGGCGCGCCCACGCGGATGGCCAGTGCGATGGCGTCCGAGCTGCGGGAGTCGACTATGCGGCGCTCGCCGTTGCAGTACAGTATCAGTTCGGCGGCGAACACTCCCGACGGCAGGCGGTATATCTCCACCTCGCGCAGCGAGATGCCGAAGGTGGACATAAGGTTCACCATCAGGTCGTGGGTCAGGGGGCGCGGAGTGGCTATCTCCTGAAGCTTGCATTCTATGGACTGCGCTTCGGGAAAACCGATGATGATGGGCACGCGCCGGGTGCCGTTCACCTCCTGCAGAATCACGGCATACACGCCGTTTTCTATCTGGTTGTATGTTATGCCTATCAGTTGTATCAGGCGTTTGTCTTTCGGATCAATCATGGTTAACAATAGAAGCAGTTGAACAACTTCATGAAATCAGGCCGGAACCGAAACAGAGGCGGCAGTCGGGGGAGTAGATTATGGCGAACTGCCCCGGTGCTATGCCCTGTATGTCCTGCTCGGAACGGATTGTCAGCGAGCCGTCGTCGTGACGTTCCAGCCGCCCCTGATGGAACTCGGGGGAGTGGCGCGTCTTGAATGCCACCTGCTCCAGTCCCGGGTCGCCGCTGATCCAGTGCATTTCCTGCAGGTTGATCACGCGGCCGTACTGACGCGGGGTGTCATAGCCACGGCTCACATATATAACGTTGTCACGCACGTTTTTTCTCACTACGAACCAGGGGCCGCCGCTCAGGCCGAGACCTTTGCGCTGGCCTATGGTATAGAACCAGTAACCGCGGTGCTCGCCTATCTTACGGCCGGTCTCTATCTCTATGACGGGTCCGGGGCGGGTGCCGAGGTGCCGCTCGATGAAGTCGGCGTAGTCAATCTTGCCAAGGAAGCAGATGCCCTGCGAGTCCTTGCGCGTGGCGTTGGGCAGTCCGGCGTCGAGCGCGGCCTGACGCACCTCGCGCTTGGGCATACGGCCCAGCGGGAACATCAGGTGCGACAGCTGTTCGTAGCTGATCTGCGCCAGGAAGTCGGTCTGGTCCTTGACGGGGTCGGCGGCGGTGGCCAGGTACAGCCTGCCGTCCTGCTCCACGATGTCGGCGTAATGCCCCGTGGCGGTCTTGTCGAACTCATGGCCCCAGCGCTGCTCGAAGTATCCGAACTTAATCAGCTTGTTGCACATCATGTCGGGATGCGGCGTGCGTCCCTCCCTGACGGTGCGCAGGGCGTAGGCCATGACCGAGTCCCAGTATTCCTCGTGCAGCGACACCACGCGCAGCGGCAGTCCGTACTTGCGCGCGATGAGGGTGCACATCTCTATGTCCTCGTCGGCCGAGCAGTCACCCTCGCCGTTGTCGTTGCCTATACGGATATAGAACAGTGTCAGGTCGTGGCCCTCCTTATAGAGCCGGTCCACCACCACGGCGCTGTCCACGCCACCCGATACCAGTACAGCTATCCTCATACTTCCTCCAGTTCCGATTCGCTCTTATTGTCGGTGTGCAGCAGGTGCAGCGACAGGAAATAGTCGATGCTGATCTTGCCGGGACCGACCAGGATGATGAAGAAATATATGCCCATGAACATGATGGGCAGGTAGCCCGGCATGGCCCATGTTATCATATAGCTCGGCGTGTCCACCACATAGTTGAGCAGATGATATTCTGCCACTACCATCGCAGCGAACGGGGGCAGCGTCATGAAGCGCGTACAGAAGCCGATCATGATGCACAGCGAGCAGAATATCTCTATCGCAATCATCACGACCAGGGTGGTTTCGGGCGACATGCCGGCCACCGTGGGGAATGTGTGGGCAATGCTGCCGTACTGATACATCTGCCGCACTCCGAACTGCATGAGCATGAGTCCGACGAACAGCCGCAGGAACAGACGGCCCAGATTTGTGTATGAATAACCTGTGGACCAGATGTACAGGCGTTTGATGAAGTTAAGCATTTCCCGGTCAGTTGGCTTGTTTGGTGTTTGATTCTTCGGCGGCCTGTACGGCGGTCTGCATGGCCTTGCGGAAGTCCACGTTCTTGACTATGATCTTGCCGTCGCGTCCTATCACGTAGAAGGAGGGAGTGGAGCGGATGTCGTACAGGTCGGCCACCGTGTCGGACGCACCGGTGTGCCATTTGGGCGAGAAGTCGGTCATCTCGGTCTGCCAGCCGTCCACCGGGTCTGGGATGATGAACAGCACGTTGACCATACCCTTGTCCACCAGGCCGGAGAAGGTCACGTCGGTCTCCATCTTCAGTTTGGCGTAACGGCACTCGTCGCAGCCGGGGTCGCCGAACTCTATGACGGTTATCACGCCCGTAGGCATATAGCGGGCGGTGGTTCCGGTGGGGGTGGTGTATTCGAATGTCTGGGGCTGCTCGCCGATTTTGGAATTCTCCATCAGCTTCTTGTGCAGCCTGTAGCGCTCCTTGCGAGCGTTGTCTATCTTCTTGTTCTTCACCATGAAGTCGATGAAGCGGATATAGATGGGGTCGGACCAGTATATGGCGCGGGGACCGTGCAGCGCCTCTTCGGCGGCACGTGTGAACTGCAGGGTGAGGGCCGGGTTCTTCTCCAGTTTCTTGAACAGGGCCAGCAGCGACTTGTCGACCGTTTCCACGGACGACCATCGTATGGGCGACACATAGACCTCGAAGGCGTCGTTCAGGGCTATCTGGTCCACGGTATTCTTCGACTGGAAGTCCATGTTGTCCCAGAAATGGGTCACTATCCATTCCGATTTGCCCGACAATGTCGGTATGGAGTCTGGCGCTACGGGATATTCGAACAGAGGCTGGATCACGATGGGTCCGGATTCACTCTGAACCTGGGCGGAGGCCGCGAACGACGCCCCCGCAAGGATTAAGCTGAGAATTATAGATCTTTTCATTATTTTATTGTTTCACGAGATGCAGGATTGCGCGTGCCCAGGCGCGGTAGCCGGGGCCGTTGAGGTGCAAGCCGTCGTTGGTGTATTTGGGGTTGAGCTTGTCGGGCGCGGATTCCAGAGCCTTGGTCAGATCCACGTACTCGGCGCCGTTCTGTGCCGCGATGGTCTGCAGGCGGTTGTTCAAGGAAGGAATCACCTTTTCGCGCCCTTTCAGATTCTTGTATCGGTTGAAATCGTTGTTGATGGGCATCACCGACTGTATGTAGAGCTTGGTGTCGGGTGTCTGTTCCCTGATTTTCCTGACCAGTCGCTCGTAACGGGCGGCCAGCTGGTCGACGGTGAGGCCGTGCGACACGTCGTTGATGCCGATAAGCAGGAAAATCTTGGCCGGCCTGCCTGACGTGACCTGTGTGAGACGTTTCTCCACGCCGGTGATCACATCGGAGCGTATGCCACGGTTCTTGATGTTGGGCATGTCGAACAGTTCGGCGAACTCGCCGCCGTCGGTGATGGAATTGCCGAGGAACACGATGTCGTCGGAATAGACGGGCAGCACGTCGAACAGGCTGGTCTTCTGGTCCCAGTACTCGTCGGCACGTGCCGCCGGCAGACAGCATACTGCCGCCAGCAGGAGAATCATGGTGAGTGTCCGGGCTATTTTCATATCGGTATGCTTAAGGTTCATTTTTTTGCAGTGTGGAAATCGATGAGTCCCTGCATGGGGTCCTTGGCTACAGAGCCGATGCTGATGTTGGCGTCGAGACAGACTTTGTCAAGGATTTCGCGGAAATGATATGCGATTGAGCCCACGAAAGCCACGGGCATGGAGTGCGCGTCGGGGTATTGCAGCACGTTGCGCTGCAGGAAGGCCTCGAATTCGCGGCGCACCAGCGAGCTGATGTACGGGTCACGGAGATTGTCGGCCAGAAAGGGCACCAGCGAGGCCAGGAACCGGTTGGGGTTGGGCCGGCGGTATACCTTGTCGAGCACGTCGGCCGCGGAGAGTGAGAAGGTCTGAAGGAACCGCTGCTGCACGGATTCGGGTAGCTGCTGCTTGAACGTATCGCTCACAAGGCGTTTGCCGAGTGCCGCACCGCTACCTTCGTCGCCGAGAATGAATCCGAGCGATGGAATGTTGTGTGTGATGGCCGAGCCGTCGTACAGGCAAGAATTGGAGCCGGTGCCGAGTATGCAGACTATTCCGCGGTCAGTGCCGAGCATAGCGCGTGCGGCACCGAGCAGGTCGGAGGCTACCTGGACCCGGGCGTCGGGAAAAGCCGCCTGCAATCTGACGGCCACCTTGTCGCACAGTTCCGGCGTGGCGCAGCCGGCACCGTAATAATGCACGGCGTCGATGCGGCACTTGTCGGGAAGCCATGCCGCCAGACGGCCGAAGGCGGCGTCCAGTTCGTCGGGCGAGGCCAGCAGCGCGTTGATGCCCGTGTCGCTGTAAGGCGACAGCGAACCGTCCGGACATATCAATGTCCAGGCAGCCTTGGTGGAGCCTACGTCGGCAATCAGCTGATAGTTCATAGTCACGTTTTACAATCCGATATATATATGATTAAACACCATATATATGGATTAAATACAAAATTAATGAAAAAACACTAACTATACAAATTTAGGCATCGTTCCTTAAAAAATGTAAACGCCAGGGCGGTGGATTTTCGAGGTAATTTAGCTCCTGTTCAGTCGCTGAGCTAAAGGTTATTCGGTCTGTGAGGGAGCAGCCTCGCGGCTGTGACCGAGGAGAGCGGATAAATTAACCGAAAAGACACCGGGCAACGCACAAAAGAATTGAGAATTGTTAAAATAATTTATATAATCAGGCATGGCCGAAAGAAATATTACCTCAGACTCGCAGCTGTACCTCATCTTTAGCCTTTTGACTCAGTTACATAGCCCGCTATGCTCCTGAGTCTGCAAGACTAACCTTTAGCTCAGCGACTGAATAGGAGCTAAATCTGAGGCACATCTGCGACCCTGGCGTATACATTTTTTAAGGAACGATGCCTTATGTGATTGGGCGCGCGGATTTTGATTTTACATCTTTTTTATATACTTTTGTCAGAAGCTCCAAAGCCACCCTGCGAAAATGAGAAATCTCGTATATGTAATCCTTGTCGGCATCATGATATGTGCCGGTGTCGTATCATGCGAACACAAGGCGTCAGAATCCGAATCATATCTGCTGCGTCTCGATTCCATACTTGACAACGCGCATGAGTATGAAATTCAGAAAAAACGGAACATGTCGGATCTGACTCATAAGTTCATGCGTGCCACCGACCCGATGGACAAATACTTTTACGCATCCCAGCTCAGCGACGAATATATGGTATTTTCGACAGATTCGGCCACGAAATACATAGACCTCTGTATGCGGCTTGGTATGGAAGCCGATAACAGGCAGTGGAAGACCGCCGCCATGATAAGGAAAGCGGATTTGCTGACGAGGGCGGGATTATTGCAGGAGGCGGAGGAGGTCATGGGGTCCATCGATACCGCCGGGCTGTCGCGTGACGAGCGGATAAGATATTTCGGCATGAAGATATTCCTGTACAGTCATCTCGGCGCCTATCAGGGAGGCGAGCCGAACATCTACAATACGATGGAGCGAGCCTACAAGGATTCCATGATGAAGACCATACCGCACGACCATCCCGAGTATCTGTGGTACAGGGGGTGGGACGTGCTCGGAAGCTCCAGACGGGATTCCACGCTGATACCGTCCCTTGTGGCCAAGTTGGAGAAGTCGGGCCGCAATTGCCGCCAGGATGCCAAGGAGGCATATATGCTGGCAAAATTGTACGAAGAAGGGGGAGACTCGCTGTCGGCCCTGAAATACATGGTGCTTGCGGGCACGATCGACATTCAGATATACAACGCGGAAATAGCCTCGATGGAGGAACTGGCCAAAATGCTGTTCAGACGCGGAGACATAGACAGGGCCTACCGGTACATAAACTACAGCATCAACAAATCGATCGGTTATCCCACCCGCGTGCGTGCGTTGAGCGAGATGCGGGTGCTGGACAAAATCAGCCAGGCGTATCAGGAGCAGATACATTATCAGAAACGTCAGATGGAGCTTAGGCTGGAAGTGGTGTGCCTGCTGGTGTTCGTGCTGCTGGTTTCCGCCGTGTGGATCGTGTTGCAGAACCGCCGCCTGCGTAACCGTAACGCCCATCTGGCCAGTGTCAGCGCGGATCTGGCAAAGTACAACACCGAACTATCGGAAGCCAAGAAGCACATCGAAGTATCCAACAACGAACTGAACCGCCTGAACGAAGACCTGAAGCGAAAGAACGAACAGCTCAACGAGGCCAACTATGTGAAGGAGGAGTATATAGGATCGGTATTCACCATCTGTTCCAACTATATAAAGAGAATGGAGGAGTTCAGGAGCGCCGTATACGCCAAGGCCAAGAACCGGCAGTATGCCGATATAGTCCGCCTGACCGAAGGTAACGACAACACCCGACAGGAACTGAAGAAACTGTTCAGGTCGTTCGACTCCGTATTCCTGCACATATATCCCGACTTCGTGGCCGACTTCAACAAGCTGCTGTCAGACGACCAGCATGTGGTGCCAAAGGACAGCGAACTGCTCAATACCGAGCTGCGGATCTATGCACTGATCCGGCTCGGAATATCCGACAGCGTGAAAATCGCGGAATTCCTGCACTGCTCGCCGCAGACGGTATATAATTACAGATACACCATGCGCAACCGGGCCAAGGGAGACAAGAAGGATTTCGCCGAACGCGTGCACACACTGGGACAATTCGTGCGTGAAGACGCCTGACGATACTACTAAGATAAACAAAATTTCTTACTAATTTCACTAATGATGCAATCATTAGTGGTTTGTGATTCAGTGAAATAATAGTGTCGCGTGTCTTACTATTTACTTTTAACCGCAATTTTTTACTGTGTTAAAAAATAGTAACTTTGCAATGCCATGATATTCTTGACGACACCCTTTGGGGTTTGGGAAAATCTGTTGCAATTTCACTACTAACAATAATAACACACAAAAATCTCATGAAATCTAAATGGAAACTCCGACTGAACGCCGCATGGCTGGTTCCGGTGTTGCTGTGCGGTAATCCGGCAATAGCACGGGACATTACGGGGGGAGCGTCGTCCCCCACGACCGTACCTGTTTATCTGGATGACACGAAGCCGCTGGAGCAACGTGTGGAGGATGCGTTGTCGCGGATGACGCTTCAGGAAAAAATCAGAATCATACACGCACAGTCCAAGTTCAGTTCACCGGGAGTGCCCCGGTTGGGCATACCCGAGATATGGTGCACCGACGGCCCCCACGGCGTCCGCCCCGAAGTGCTGTGGGACGAATGGGAGCAGGCCGGATGGACCAACGATTCCTGCACGGCCTTTCCGTCGCTGACCGCGCTGGCCGCCACGTGGAATCCCGACATGGCCCTGCTGTATGGCAAAAGCATAGGCGAGGAGGCACGTTTCCGCAACAAAAGCGTGCTGTTAGGTCCCGGCGTCAACATTTACCGCACGCCGTTGTGCGGCAGGAATTTTGAATATATGGGCGAGGATCCCTATCTGTCGTCCAGGATGGTGGTGCCTTACGTCAGGGGCGTGCAGAGCAACGGCGTGGCCACATGCGTGAAGCATTTCGCGTTGAACAACAATGAGATTAACCGCCATACATCGAATCCGACAGTGGATGACCGTACATTGTACGAAATCTATCTGCCGGCATTCAAGGCAGCCGCCACCGAGGGAAATTCCTGGTCGTTCATGGGCGGCTACAACCTGTTCCGCGGAGAACATGCCAGCTACAACCCGATATTGATGAACCAGATCCTGAAAGGTGAATGGAATTATGACGGCGCGGTAATCTCGGACTGGGGAGCTGTGCACGACACCAAGACGGCGGTGACCGGCGGCCTCGACATGGAGTTCGGTTCCTGGACCGACGGCCTTACCGACGGAATGTCGAATGCCTACGACCATTATTATTTCGCCAATCCCTATCTGGAAGGCATCAGGAACGGAACATATTCCGAGCGGGAGCTCGACGACAAGGTGCGCCGCGTACTGAGACTCACGTTCCGCACGTCGATGAACCGTAACCGCCCCTACGGCTCGATGGGTTCGGACGAGCATATCGAGGCGTGCCGCAGGATAGGGCAGGAAGGCGTGGTGCTTCTTCAGAACAAGGACAACATTCTTCCGGTGGATCCGGGTAGGACACGCCGGATTGCGGTGATAGGTGAAAACGCCATCAAGATGATGACCGTGGGTGGAGGTTCCTCCTCGCTCAAGGCCCGCTACGAGATTACTCCGCTGGAAGGGCTGCGCCAGCGCGTGGGTGACGCCGCCGACATTGTGTACGCAAGGGGATATGTGGGCGACACCACGACTTCGTACAACGGCGTCGTGACCGGCCAGAGTCTCGCCGATTGGCGCAGCGCGCAGGAACTCAGGGACGAGGCTCTTGAAGTGGCCCGTGACGCAGACATAGTCCTCTTTTTCGGAGGCCTGAACAAGAGTGACCGTCAGGACTGCGAGGGCACGGATCGTGAATCGATGGACCTGCCTTACGGTCAGAACGAACTCATCTCGGCCCTGGCCAAGGTCAATCCCAATATAGTGGTGGTCAACATCAGCGGTACGGGAGTGGCGATGCCGTGGCTCGGCGAAGTGAAAGGCGTGCTTCAGGCATGGTATCTCGGTACAGAGACCGGCCGCGCGTTGGCCGATGTGCTGACGGGCGACGTCAATCCCAGCGGAAAACTGCCCTATACATACTATGCCTCACTCGACCAGTGCGGAGCGCACAAAATGGGTGAATATCCCGGCCATCTCGGAATAGACGCACTCGGCAACAAGGTGATGGACATACCTTACAACGAGGGCATTTTCGTGGGTTACCGGTTTACCGACAAGAACCGTCTTAAACCGAATTTCCCGTTCGGCCACGGATTGAGCTATACCATCTTCAAATACGGTAAAGCGTCGGCCGACAAGACTACAGCTTCGTCCGACGACACGGTAACCATCACGATTCCTGTGACCAACACAGGCTCGCGCGAGGGCAAGGAAGTGGTGCAGCTTTATGTGTCCGATCTGAAGTCAAGTGTGCCCCGGCCCGTCAAGGAACTGAAAGGATTTAAGAAAGTATCGCTGAAACCGGGCGAAACCAAGACAGTGGCATTCGAACTGACAGCCGACGAACTGAAATATTTCGACGCGGACAAACACGACTGGGTGCTTGAGCCGGGAGCGTTCGAAGTCCTGGTCGGCGCCTCGGCCGGCGACATACGGTCGAAAGTGCGTTTCACCGTCAAATGACGATGCCTTCAGTAACGAAGCCTTGAATGACGATGCCGGAATCCGGTCTGCAGTAATGGACCGGATGGCAGTAAGGTCAGGAACATATACACAATAAAAACGCCCGGCCGATGATAGGGCACTGAAAAAGTCCTTCAATAAGACATCGGTCAGAATTAAGGGGGGCTGTGCCTATTTTGACACAGCCCCCTTGATTTTTAGCCCTATTTGAGAAAACTGAAAAGTGATTGCTTTTTCAGTGCCCTCGATTTAGCCTGGCGTTTTCCGTATTGTCTGCGTAATTACTAATTACTTCACGATCTTGTGCGTGGTGCCGTCCGACATGACCACGATGTTGATGCCGTCGACGTAGTCATTGTGCCGCACACCGTTCGAGTCGTAGATGGCCTTGACAGTAGCTGTACTGTCCATCAGGTTGTCCTCTATTCCCGAACCGGGAACGTTATCCTGCGCGACGATGCGGTAGTTGCTGTTATGCACAGGTGAGTTCAAACAGTCAATAATCGTTCCGCCGTTCCATTTCATCGTATTGTGTTCGTTAATGGCGGCCACAACACGCAAGTCCTGAAGTTTGTATTTGGATAAGTCAAGAGTGAATTCGTAATTGTATTTGAATTCATTGTTACTGTCCCATACTATAGGCTCACCCCATGTGGAGTTGGTCTGGCGCGTGACGTGCTGGTGCGTAAACTTGCCACCGCTCGTACCGGCCTGACTTACAGCCTTGACATTGTCTTCAACCAGATATACGGTTAGACGGCCGTTATCTCCGAGGATGTCGGCAGCACGTTTAGCAGTGAATGTCACGTTCAGTTTCGTGTCGGTCTCGTCGGGTTTCTCGAAATCGATATCAACGCTAACGAGTGCCACTTCTTCCTTCTGCTGGTCAAGCATGTCAAGAAGCGTGGATGTATTTGAGGGTAAGAATGCAGGCGCCATCCAATACTTGTTAGCTTGCGAATCATAGTTTTCACCGGGAATTCGGTCTATGCAGAAAGCAGGGGCAAAAGTGCCTCCGTAATCCGGAATATTAAACAAGTAAAGCAGGTTGTTATCGGTAGGAAGTGTGAACGAATCGGTATAGAAACCGGCATGATGGCATACTGCATCCACGCAGTCCTTGTATTCGGGTAACTCGAGAATCTGATGTAATATTTTGGCTGCCGACGGGCAGTTAGGACATACTTCAGTGGTAAATTCCTCCATGAATACCCGTTTCGTGTAGCCATTCTCTATTACAATGAACGAACCTAAGTCCACAAGTTCGTTGTTGGCGAGATACTCGTCGGTGGCGTTGCCAAGTTTGGAGATTTTGACGTACTTGATATTGTACTTGCCGGGAGTTGTGGTAGTGATGGGAAGCGTTATATCAGCTGGAACCATAACCTTCTGGCCGGCGGGAATCGTGTTATTGAAGTCAATGCTGACGGGATTCAGGCCCTCGATGCCCACCTCGACGGTAAAGCCGTCAATCTGTCTGGCGCCTTGATTGTAGACTGAGAACACAGACTTGATGCATTCCTCTTTGAGCAGGAAATACTTGGCAAACGAGGCGTTGAGCAGCTGCGCGTCATAAGCGCATCGCTTGTCACCGCTCACCAGACCCTCGATACACAGTGTGCCCGTGATGTCGGTGTTGTTCCATCCCTTGCCGGGAGCCTTGGTCCAGGCGGCGTCCGGGCATGAACCGGATATGTAGGAAACGACCTTGCAGGCCTTCGACTGCTGCCAGGTGATGCCGATGTAGAAGCCTTTGTCTCCTATCGTATAGGGAGCGGAGAAGTTTACATCATTCCATTTGTTATAGGACAGATTCTGTATTTCCAGAGTCTCGCTTTCAGCTAAGTTCGGGCCATCCAGTGATTCGCGTACCCAAAGCGTGGCACTGATGAAACCCGTACGGCTGCGTACATAGAATGTGGCTCCGTTCAGATTGTCGCCTGTCATGGTCTTGGCGTAATCGGGCGTGATGTAAATGGCAGCGCTGGCCTCCGCGTTGGTATTGGAGTATTCCAACGCCACAGCATCAGTATTGTCTCCGTGGGCATAGCCCAGCGTGAAGTCATCGGCCGAGGCTCCGAAAGACGTAGCCATCGCTATGCCGAGTGACAGGAATAGTGTTGACAGTTTAGTCATATTGTTGTTGGGTGTTGATTGATGATTTATTTAACCAGGATCTTGCCTGCGTTTTGGCCGAGGCGGTAGATGTAGATGCCCTTGGCTATGTTGGCGAGGGACATCGAGCCGTTGCCGTTCACGGCGGCGTCAAGCACGATGCGGCCGTTGGTGTCGCACAGGGTGAGGTTACATGGCTTGCTGACGTTGTATACAAGCTCGCCGTCGGCGTAAGCCACGTTGCGGTCGCCATCCACTACGGCGGCGATGCCGCTTCCGTCGGCATTCAGCACGATGGTATAGGATTGGGCTTTAATACTTTCTACGGTAATGGTTGTAGTGATATTCTTGGGCATATTGGCAGAATCCGTCAGGTCCATGTCCAGATATTCGAACTCCAGGTTGAGTTTCTTGTCGGCCTGTAGTTCGACTTCCTTGGTCACTGTAGTGCCGATGGTGCACAGGCCTCCGCAACACATCTGTATTTTCTGGCCGGAGGTACATGCGGCCGTTATGGTAGCCTCGGTATCTTCGGAGCTGATTACGTACAGCCCCGGGTCGATCTTATATCCACCCAGCTCGTAGTCGGTGATGGTGTTGAAGGTGTAGGTGCCGTCGATGTCCAGCTTCTGCTCACCCATGTACATGTCGATGGCGGCGTTGGCGGTGAGTGCGCCCGGCAGAAGGGCTAATGCTAAGAGTAAATGTTTCTTCATATTGTGGTGTTTTGGTTTATGTTAAAACGGGAAGGAGCTGAGCTCCTTAACAGAACGGCTCCGCGCTACGGGGGGAGAGGGGGGAAGGCTCCGCGCTACGGGGGGAGAGGGCGGATGGCTACGCGCTACGGGGGGGAGAGGGGGGAAGGCTCCGCGCTACGGGGAGAGGGCGGATGGCTACGCGCTGGCTATTCGGGCTGAGTAGCGGGGCCGGGATTGGCGATGGTGCAGTTGAGGATGTCGGAGCCTCGGAAGGCGAAGACCACAATCTGCAGGTTGTCACGGTTCCAGCGCTCCTTGTCGGTCCATTTCAGCGGTATGGAGCATTCGTCGGTACCGATCACGCCGGCCTTCAGCTGCATGGGCTGGCCGCTCTTGACGGGATACTGCACGAACCGCAATACGTGGTTATGGGTGTACTTCTGGTCGAAGCTGCCGTCGGGAAGACGTTGGGAAGCCGTGATGCCGTTCTCTATCACCCATACCTGCAGCGCGATGTCCTGATCGGAAGTGGAGTGAACGTTGGTGGAGACTGCAATGCGGTCGTCGTTCAGCGTTGCCGTGGCTTCGATGCTTATGTCCGTGGGTTTCTCGAAAGCGGAGCGTACGGCAGCGGGCCATTCGGCGTACAGCAGGGTGTTGTCCTTGCCGTTGATGTGGTCGACGGCTCCGGTAGGCCAGGCGTTGATGCTGAAGGCATCGTTCATTTCCTGACCTTCGGCTATCATCAGGCCGATGCGGTTAGCGGAAAAGTCGGTGCGGTCTACCGACATGGCCTGCGCGCCGGCATGGATGCTGACGGTAATCAGGTTTGTGTTTCCGTCGGTGTTGTATTGCTTGGACAGCTCGGACATGACGTCGTGGGCGTTGGGACAGTTGATGCATCCCTGGCCGGTGAAGTCCATCAGCAGCACGTTACGCTGGGGCACCACCTCGTCCTCGAGTATGAAGCGGTCGTCGGATGCGATGTCGCACGAGGTCAGCGATGCGGCCAGTCCGGTCATCACAGCGGCGGCGTATATGAATTTCTTTATGACAGTCATTGCGGTATGCTCTTAGAAATTGTAGGAATAGGAAATCTTAAACCCCTTGGTGGCAGGCACATAGCGGCACATGCCGCCCGAGCAGTCGAAGCCTTCGCGTGTGCGGCCGTAGCTGAGCATCAGGCGGTTGCTGCGATATGTGCCGGTCAGTCCGAACATGTAGTAGTTGTTGCCGGTGCCACCGACGTTGATCATGTCGGAGGCCGAGAACATAAGATAGGGCGTCCACGAGAATTCCACCAGCCCGTAGAACCAGTCCTTCTGGTCGCGCTCGGGATGCTCGGCCATGAATTCGCGCTCATCCTTGTCCTGGTGCGAGAACATGTACTGCACCTCGCCGCGAAGCACGAACTTACGGTTGATTTTCCATTTGGTGTCAAGCACAAGGATGTTGTTGTAGATGTTTCCTCCCTCGTTCTCGATGGCTTTCTTGTTGTAACGCTGGTTCATGTACATGAACTGCATGGTGACGGGTCGCGACAGTCTTTTCTCCAGCATCAGGTTGAAGTCCCAGTAGTTGGTGTGGCCCATCTTCCAGAAGGGCGACTTGTATCCGTCGGTTCCCATTACGGAGCCGTTGATGGGATTCCTGGGGTCACCCTCATGCACCAGACCGCTGATGTAGCTGAGGTTGACGGTAAGGCTTGTGCCGTACTTGCCGCCCAGCGGTGATTTGCGGGGGAAAGTGTAACCGAACGAACCGTTGAAGGCCCATTCGCCGGGACCATATTGCGTGGCGTAAGGATATATGGCAGGCAGCGCGTAGGTGTGCTGATATGTGAATGCCGGCATATAGTTGATGAACGCCGGCAGTCCGTCGCGCATGCGCTGGGTGCGGTACGACATGTTCTGGCTACGCTTGGCCTGCAGCGTGGCGCTGAGTCCCTTGCGCGAATATGATCCGGTCAGCATGACGGCCTGGCCGTGATTGTAGGTGTAGTCGTTGTCAAACGACGGATCCTGCCCCTTCCAGGCATACTCGGCCTGCAGGTTCCAGCCTCCCTTGTTGAATCCGATGCGGGCGTCCACGGCGTTCACCTCCTTGGGCAGATGCAGACGGTAGTCGGTGCCGGCGAGAGTGACGTTTTCCTCCTGTTCATGCTTCATGACCCAGCTGAGTCCGGCCGTCAGCGACACGTCGCGGTCGCGCAGCCCCTGGAACCAGTCCTGGAAATATCCCTCCACATTGGCTCCATACACCTGGTTGTGCCTGTTCCAGTCCCAGAACACGCGCTGGATACCTCCTAAGGCAGTGATGCTAAGGCCTTTGATGGCGTTCACTTTGATGCGGCCGCCAAGTATGGAATTGTCGATGCCCAGGGCGCGGTCCTCGTAGGTGCGCAGTATGAATCCGGCACCGAACTGTTCGTAGAAGTTGCCGGCGGTAATCTCAACTCCCTTCAGCTTGCCTTTGACATATATGTTAGGGAAACCCCAGCCGGCGAAGTCAGGGTCGTAGCCGGGCAGAGGCCATTTCATGAATTCGAAGCGGAGGCCGGCGTCCACGTATTTGCTGGCCAGCGTTACATCGGCGTATGTGTTGAACAGGATAGGGGAGTCGTAATCCTCGACTGCGCCGATGGAGTGATCCTTCTCGGGGAAAAGGATGTCGGCCTGCACGGAACCGTGGACTGCCACCTTGTTCTGTGCTTGTGAAGGCTCGGCGCAAACGCAGAGTCCTGCGGCCGTGGCGCATATCATTGCATGACGTAGGTTCATGTCGCGATTGTTTAACCGTTGTTATTTAGCTGTGAGTTTACGCACCTGCTCTATAAGGTGTTCCTCCGAGCCGTCGGTGTAACCGGAATGGGACTCCACAATGTTGCCGTTGCCGTCCAGCAGCACGGTGTGAGGCACGTTGCTGCCGCCCATGGCGCGCAGAAAATCGCTGTTCGGGTCCAGCAGCACAACGTATTCCCAACCCTGTTTCTCGGCGAATGCCTTGACCTTGAACGAATTCTGGGCATCGTCGGTAGCGATGGCATATAGCTTTACGCCGGTCTCGTCCACCCAGTCGGGATATGACTCGTGTATGGCCTTGAGCTCGCGAACGCAAGGCTTGCACCATGTGGCCCAGAAATCGATGATGAAGGGCTTGCCGTCATTGCTCAGTGTGGAGCTGTCCACGGGTTTGCCGCTCAGGTCCTTGAGCTGCACTGACGGGAGTTGGGCGCTAATGCTGAAGATGCCGGCGAACAAGGCGCAGGCCACTGCAATATGTCTGAAGGTCTTATTCATTGTTGTCGCTTTTATCATTTGTAATTAATCTGACAATAAACACAATCTTGTCTTTAAGATGACAAAAATAGCTTAAAGTTTATGAAATACCAAAAATAAATGTAAAAATAATGCATAAATTTCTTAAATAAGTTCTGATGGAACAGAAATAGGAAGTAAATTTGGCAAAGTGGCAAAAAAAGACTAACTTTGCAGTCGCTAAGAAAAATAGCGGCCCGGTCGAAGGATTGAGGTGAAATAGGAAAGATGGCAGAGTGGTCGATTGCGACGGTCTTGAAAACCGTTGAGGGTCACACCTCCGGGGGTTCGAATCCCTCTCTTTCCGCAAAGTAGAAGGCGGCATTGATGCAGGGCACTGAAAAAGTAATCATATTTCAGGTTGCTCTTAA
>ULXN01038328.1_pt1 | contig 40428 bp, 75 predicted proteins | sample 1961311 | NCBI WGS metagenome assembly ULXN01 (sample SAMEA4835839, study PRJEB28245) | human gut metagenome | biome: gut microbiome; material: fecal sample | place: Denmark | collected 2008 | reverse complement strand
GATTGCAAAAATGCATACACTCGATTGCAAAAATGCATACAGAACTATACTTAATACCTCCACTCCTGTCGGAGTGGGAACTAGACTTAATGTCCCCACTTCGTGTGGACCTTAACACGCACCCACTTTGTGTTCTGAATGACATCATTATTGTCCATTTTTCAACATAAGTTTAAATCTACATGCTGTTGGACATAAATCCTACAGTTTAACTATTTGATTATCAATAAAATAGTATCTAATCTCTTGATAATCAGACTCTAATTAATGGACACAGATCTCACAGTTGAAACATCTAACAATCAATAAGGTAGTAATTAACATCCTGATTATCAATTAAGTACACATAAATAATAAGATCGTGAAAAAATTCATTTTATTTTTGATGGTATTATTGGGGGCAGTAACATGTAATGCTCAAATTCGAGCTTTTGTTTCTCCTATTACTCGAACTACAGCATATAATTGGGAGAATAAAACTGTTATTGCAAATGATGTAAAACAAGATTCTCTTGCTATTTTATGGGATGTGGATAATAAAATATTTTATGTTCGAGAACTTGAGCAATCCTTTAAATGGTATGCTTGTGAAGCAACAAGTATTAACGATCTATCTGCTACAAGATTTTTCTGTGATGATTGGGTTTCATTTGTATATACTCGGGAAGTAGCTGGAGGTAGAGTCAAAAGAATACATCTAATTATAGAGAAAGCTTTTGAAGATGGTCATTCGCTATTGATTAGTGGAGAATGGGAGGAAATCGTAGTAGATAATGACTATTAATTTTAATAAATTCCAGTAGAAAATTTATTCATTTTTATTTGGAAAATTAAATAATTTGTCATATATTATCGCGCGATAACAAAATTTTGCATAAAAACAAATAAAAATACACTTTCAATCATGTTACCATTAGCTCGAATAGGTGAAACACTTGGTGAAGATATTGCGAATTATTTCATCATTCTTGGTCTTATGTTATTCGCAATGTTTGTTTATGCGCTATTCTCTAAGAAAGATGAGAAATAGCATCAATTAAAGCTTATATTCATTCTTAATTTTAATAAATTTTGTTTTTCGTTCTGTTTGTTTTGTGAATGAATATGAGCAATTTTTGATACTAAACAAATTTTTAAACATCTAAAAATACTTACTATGTTACCTTTAAGTGTAATTTCTTTACAAGGTGTCATCCTTATCATGATCGCAATCGTTGCGGTTATCTGGGCTTGGAACTTCTTTGAAGGTGATACGAAAAAATGAAAGTTGAGGTCGTAGTTTGGTAATGATTAGGTTTTAAGGAGGTTGAAAATGATTGAGAGTGGATTGATCATCCCTATCCCACTCTCAATCATTTTTCCCAATCTCTCAATTTTCATTTTAAACTCACAAATATTACTCTTTATTTTTTCTTCTTATACCTATCTTTTTCTCTCTTTTCATTGTAATTATTTTATTTCTCACCTAGTTATTAATAATTTAACTTTAAAAATTATGAATCTCGAACTTGATCTCTATCCTATAATTTCCAATAAAATCATTCGTCAGAAAGATTGGAAATCAATCAAAGAACATAAACCTGGTTTCTGGTCTAGAAAAGACATCGAAGGAAATCGTCTTGTTCGCACACAAAGAGGTTATTTCCTCAATAATAAAAACATTTCAGTAACTTCAGCACAATCTTTCATCCTTTCTCATGGTATTCAAGACGTGCCTCAAAACATATTCTAGTACCATGTTAAAATCACTGAAAAACTGTGAAACAGAACAAATCTATCATGTAACAGATCCTTGGGACTTATCCTTTATTCCTGAGAATAGAGATACTGATCAGAAACTTGTTTCACAGATTATGAACGCTATGCGTCAAAATGAATATATTTTTCCTATCTATATTACCGAATCTGGTGCAGTTATAGATGGACAACACCGACTCAAAGCATTCAGAAATCTTGCTGAAGAAGAACCAGGAAAGTATTTTCTCAGAACAATTGTTATAAACTCCAACAAAAGTCCTATAGAACTCGCAATAATTTTTAATGCGTTTCGAAAGAATTGGACTACTAAGGATTATCTGAGATCATATGTTCGACAAAAACTGCCTTCATATATAGTATTAAATGGATTTTTAAAAAAATATCCTTTATTGGATATTAAAGCTGGAATTCAATTGATCAAAGGTTCTCATTCTGTAGAAACATTTCAAAGAGGTGCTTTATCAATCACTATTGAAGAAGAAGAAATGGCTATTGATAAAGCAGAACTTCTCAATCAAGTATATGATATTGTCAAAGACAAACGTGTTTTTAGACGAGATTGTATACTTGGTTTCTATAGAGTATACTCTAAAATCAATTCGACTTCAAAATTTTTGAAAAACCTTCGAAATTTTGTTGCACCTGATAATGAGAGTATGAGACAGTGGATGGCAGCATATCAACACTGCATTTAAAAGCTTACTTCCAGAACTACGTAGTTTAATTAAAGTTGATAAAACACCGCGCGCAATTATATTTGGAGTTGAAGGTTTGAGTCCTTCCGTAGTTCCTAATTTTATCTTATTTATATGTTTGAAGAACTGAAAGACTACATTGCTAGTCATACTAAAGAAGAAATCCAAGAAGATTGGAAAGAAACTCCAGAATTTGAATCTGGAATGACTGTAGAAGAATTTCTACAATACCTAGCAAAACAACTTAAATCTTAATAAGATGACTGCTCAAGAATTACTTAGTAATTATGCTAAAGCAGAAAATGAATTTTTTACTGCAACAGAAACAATAAGGAAGAATAAAGAAATCCTTATAAAAGATTTCGAAGAAAAAAAATCCAGGATACTATATAAAAGACGTACACACGTATCCTAAGCCAAATATAACTATATACAGTAAAAAGGATAATAAACTAATTAAATCTTGTGTATTTTTAAATACTACAGGAAAATATAACTTATAATTACATAAATTAAATATAAATGGTTAAACCGTGTATCGGGATTAGACTCTAATATACTGCAAGAAATGGATCCACAAAGCAGTCAATATAGATGATCTTCTTATATTATAAAATCAGTGCTGTTTATATTTAACTGAATCGTTTCATTTGATTCGTAAATCAAATCGCATCGTCAGAGCTGCTTGTGTTAATTAAAGTTAAATCTTTAGTGTAAAAAGCTCCAAGTTTATTTAGACTAATCCAATCTAAATAGATAATTACTCTTGTTCGTTCGAGTAAGTCTACTTATAAGTTTTGTAGAAGAGTAACGAAATGGATTGAGAATTTTTAATGTTGTTGCATTTAGTTATATCAACTCAAAGATTTACAAATGTGATTAAAAATTCAAGAAGCGTCTTATTGAATAACTTTACTTTTGATATTCCATAATATCAAGTTAAGATGCGTATAGTAGAGATGCTTACTATTTATAATAATTAAAGTTACTGTATTCAAAGGCATGAATCTATGGAGTAACTTTTATTTTAAATATTATGAAAAGAATATCATATGAAACTGCTAAATTAGCAGCAAAAGCAGGTTATAATGAACCTAATGAAGTCTATTATTGTTTAGATCAAAACAATAATCCAAAAATTGAATGTATAATCCCTGATGAACCTGGAATCCAAAATAGTGATTTTGAGGATTTGTACACTGTACCTTATACATATGAGCTAATAGATTGGCTTAGGAATACACATAAAATATATATCTCTATATTTCCTGTTACGTGGTTTCAACTGTCTGTAAACATATATAAGATAGAGGAGAACCAAGTAAAGGAAATATTTGCACAATTTTGTGTAACAGTTAACTCTGATACTGATTATAATCGGTTTATTGATACAATATTGCAACACATTTTAATGAATATTATTTATGAAACTGAAACATCTAAAAGCTCTCTGTAAAACTCTAGAGGATTACGAAAATAAATGTGGAGATGCCGAAATTGATTTTGTTATTGATGGTAAAGTTTATACTCCTGCTACATTTGAATGTAATCTAGATGACAAAGGAAATGTTTGGGGACTTGTAATAAATCTTGAATTAGAGGATTAAACTATGGGAATAATTTTTTGTGTAGTAATTTTACTTGTAATTACAATAAATTTACTAGTGTTTACTATAACATCAAATACAGAAAAAGAATATGTATCGCTCTTTGTAGCTATTCTATTAATTAGTTCTATATGTGCTACTTGGCTCCTAATTTCAGTAGCTCCAAAAAGCGATTCTGTTGCTACTCAAGTTATTAATGATTTTCGTAACAATAAATATGAAATATATAAAACGGAAATCATTAATAGTGATACTACCTATTACTATCGTCTAAAACAAAAAGAATAATGAAACTATTTATTATATGCTTCATTATTTTATTCTCCTCTTGCGGAGTTTATATTCCACATAAAAGAGTTAATGAACTTTACAATATGATTCCAGGAAAAGCTTTTTATGAAATTACAGATTCTATTCCTACAAAATCAGAACGTAAAGTTGTTAAAGAATATCTAAATCATTATCGTTATTATCAATACTAATATGAGTGAGTTAGGTTGGACAGTATATCTGATTGATATATTTAGTAAAATATCTACTGTTGCATCTGTTATTACAATAGTATCAGGTATTATTGCAGGTGGAGTACTTTTTGCAATATGGATGAACGCAACAGACGATATTCCTACTGATAAAACTATTAAGAAAACTGCAAAAATATCCATTATTACTGCAGTTAGTTTTGGATTAATTTATACTATAGTTCCTAATCGAACTACTTGTTATCAAATATTTGCAGTAAATACTGCTGTAGAACTATATCAAAATAGTGAAGCTTTACAGCAACTTCCAGAAAAATCTCTTAACGCATTTAATAGAATTTTAGACTCTATTTGTGAAGAAGAGAAAAATGATTCTAAAGATGAAAGTAGATAAAATACTAAAAATCATAGAATCTATTGGAATAAGTTCAATAGTTCTTAGCGCATTATTTGCTTGTTTATGGCTACCTGGATTCTATTTCTTTATTCTTTTATTTGTAGTAAGTTTAGGTATTTGGTTTATTATAGATATATGGATAGAATAGGAAAAATATTACAATTTTAGTATTTTATACTCTTATCATGTACTAAATTTGGAAGAAACAATGATACGATTTCCATCAAAACTCTTTAAGTATGAGGGAGTTGCAATAATAGTTAGCTTAATTGTATCGATTGTAATTATCTTAATTTTTTCTTTAAAATAGTTGCATATCTAATAATTTATATATATATTTGTCACACTTTATACAAAATAGAAATAACTATTAAAATCGAAAATAATGCAGTTGAAAATAACTCTATAGAAGATCTTTCAACCAAAATACATCGTAGAATTCAATCAATTGAAAAGCTACTTAAGGCAGCAGAAATAGTTAATGAAGGTTGGACTCCAGATTGGAATAATGAATTTCAATATAAATATTTTATTACAATTGTACGTAGTATGGGTCAAAATATACTGCAAACCGCAGGAACAACTGCATTATCTACTTTTGATAGATTAGTATATTTTAAATCTAGTAATGCTGTAAAACAAGTAGTTGACCCTCTCGGAGAAGAAACTATTATGAACGCTTTAGTTTTTGAATAGCTATGAAATTTAAAGTAACTAAATCTTCGGATTATACATATGAATCTACTATTGAAATTAATACTCTAGAAGAGTTAATTGAATTTCAGAAAACTTGCGGATGTGAAATCATTCTTATAGATGAAAATGAAATTGAAATTTATGATGACTTTCGAGAGTAATTAATAATATGTTGCTCGGATGGTGGAATTAGGTATACACGCTGCATTTAAGCTGCAGTGATCTTGCGATCTTGTGGGTTCGAGTCCCACTCCGAGTACAACATTATTTATGATAGAGTGTGTATTGTAATGGTAACATACCGCATTTGGGATGCGGAGTCGCAGTTCGAATCTGACACACTCTACTAATATTTAAACTAATAAATATGTATTATTTATTTATTTCAAAGGACAAGTATATTACTGCTTATATTGGAAAGAAAATTAACAAAGATATTGCAAAATATATTATTAAATTTGCTAATATAAATGGTTCTTATCAAATAAAAGATTGCCGCGGTTTAATAAATTTAAATAGCGTTTCAACTTATAAATTGAGCAATAATGAAATAATTTGTAATTTTATTGAAAATATCAAAAATATTAGTCGAATAGAATCAATATTTTTAGTAAAAATAAATTATTATATTTATAACGTAACTAGTTGTGAAATAATAAATCCTTATGAAGTAAGAAGTCTTAATCGTTATATTACTTATAATATAAAAGATGGACAACATTGCGGAAGACTAGTTGATTTTAAAAATAATAATTTTATCGATTTTTTATATAAAGACAAATTTTCTCAAATATATAAAACTAAGGATTTATTTGATTATAAAAAACTAGCTTCAATTAATCAGTTTATTATTTTAAATGAAGATAATACTTGTTTTGATTTCATCCCAAATGATTTCTTTCAAAAGAAACAAATTCTTATAGATTTTATGAAATATCTTATATTGTTAAGTCTTAACGAATTCAATATTGAATATTTTGATGAAGAATTTTATCCAATCTAATAACGCAAAATAGTATGAAATTAAATAATGTTAGATGTTTTTATAATCCTAGAGCTAAAATAATAACGATTTTTTATCTAAAAACTTCTAAACGAATGGATTATATTGATACTCCATTTAACTGTAAATTAGAACTAGTAAACAATAAACTTTATCGCATTGATGTTAAAAACATTAATGTAGATGAGTTTATTGACTATGTTCTTGGCTTTGAACATCAGAATGAATTTAAATCTTTTATTTCATATTTATTTAACAAGTATGACTTCAAAATATCTCTAGTAGATTAGAATGAAATCTGTTAGTATATTTAAATACTAATAAGTATGTTGTAGAGTAACTCTAATCTACTTAACTATTTTATATGAAAACTTTTGAATATATAATAAGAATATATGACCAAGAAGCAAAACAGAAATTTTGGAGTTTTAACGCTTGGTTAAACTCTTTCGGAAAAGAAGGATATGAACTTGTGCACTGTGAATATCTAATTTCTGAGGAAGGTCAACTGTGTATTTTTAAGAAAGAGAAATAAGACTATAACATAATACTAATCGATCGTAAATATAGTGTTATAGTCAGTCCTGATAAGTACGAAAATCTGCAAATTTTCAATGCGAAACAGGCAGACTGTTGCAGCAGTTGTCAAAGTCTACTTTGTAGCTAGACGGAGGATCAAAATCCGTGATCCTCTTTTATAATTTTACTTCTACCTTAGGTAGGAAGTCTACAGAGGTTTTGAACGTTGAACCAGTAATCAACGTTCTTTTTATAATAATATACTCTATCTAAATCATTGCAAATTTATTCAGTACTAAAATTACGATCTGGTACAGTCTATTGAAATAATATAGAAGTCAGATGTAGAGTATATTCCTCTAATAATCTAAATAGGTTATGTGTAAAAAATAGTTATGCGTTAAACTTAGTCCTTCTAAAATTAAAGAACAGGCTATCAATTTCTTACTGACCTGATAACTATCTTATATTCATTATAAAATAAGAAGGAAACAGGAATCAAGATAGATCAAAATGTGATAATAGGTCCAGTAATAGATTATGTTCAGAATAGTGAAGAAGTAAAGGAACTACCTGATAATGCTATAAAAGCTTTAAATCACTATTTTAAAGAGATAGTCGAAGAAGAAAATGAATAGTTATGAATAATCAGTTACAACTTGTTACTTTTAAACAAGCTAAACAGTTAAAAGAATTAGGCTTTGATTGGCAGTGTACTGCTTATTATCATAAAGGAATTCTTAAAAATTATTCTTTTGAAGGTATTAATAATAGTTCAAGGAAACAGGATTGTAATAATGAACATAATATCTCAAAAGAAACAGCTGCGGCTCCTACAGTATCTCTTGCCCTTAAATGGATAAGAGATGTAAAAATGAAACCTTGTAGTATAGAAACCTATTTTTATACACATAAGGTTAACGGAATAATTACTGTTGATACTACTTATCGTGGTAGATATTTATATCATATTGAAGCTGTAACAACAGATAATTTTAATACCTATGAGGAAGCTGAAAAAGATCTTCTAGATATCCTTTTACTAATAATTAAATACGAATGGAATAAATAAATCGTATATCGAACATATTCAAAAACAGAAAGTGATAATTATATAAAAAATAATCCATATACTTTTCAGGTTATTTATAGAGAGAATGATAAATGCTCTTATCATGTTTATTATGAATAAAATAAACTAAATTTCAATTTACTCACTTAGCTCAGTTGGTTAGAGCACTCGGCTTATACCCAAGTGGTCAGGGGTTCAAGTCCCTTAGTGAGTACTAAATTTTAAGTTTTACGAAACATATAGCTATAAGCAAAAACTAATAAGAACTTTTGAAGACAAAACAAGTATATAAATTTATTAAAGAAGATCTTCACATTTTTCAGATTCTCATTAAAGAATCGCCTAAGCGTTCATATTGTGTTTGCTAGGTTCTTTTCTAGTATTATGGAAACAAAAATTAAATATCTTATAGTAACTAATGCTTATTATGGCACTAAAGAAATTGAGGTCTTTGAAAATGAAGATCTTGAAACAAAATTCAATACAATTGTAAAGAATATTGAGGATAGTCCAGATAGTAGTATTACAAGTATAAGAGTATGGAATGTTGAAGCTAGTAGTTATGAAGATGATAAATACTATGTTGACAGACTCTTTACTGTTATGAATAGGGATCACAATCGTTATCTTGATCATAGATTAAAGGTTGGACTTGATACCTATGATGATGACAGCGATCATCCATTTTATGAAGATTATAGTGTATTATAAAATAATACTGATCTTATGTGCTCGTCTTGTTAATACGAGTGTAGAGTTGATCACTACTTAATAGTTCTGGCAAGAATAGGGAGAAGCATACATTCATTAAGAAAGATCCTTATATTTTCAAATCCTGTATGACGATATAGGTTGTGTTAACCTCGCACATTAACAAAGGAGGTTGCGCGTTTCACCGCTTGTGAAACTTGAGCGACAGGTTATCACTATAAGTACCCGCAGACTGACGCATTCTGGAAAAGTGAAAACAAAGGTAGCTATGCCTTTCTCGACGGAGATAAAAATAGCATTTTTTGATATTTCTTAATTTTATTTAATTCAGTATATCTTTAATTATATTTTAATACTATATACTAAACCTTGTGCACCTACTCTGATGAGGTGAGTATAGAATTAACCACTACTTAATAATTCTTGGAAAATAGAGAATTAAAATTGTCCGTAAGATTAGTTATACATAATCCGAGGTAGGAGGATATAGGAATAATACACGATTCTTATTTAGGGGAGAAGCTTTACGTGTATAAAGCTTTGAAGGGATAACGTGTAGGATTATTAAAGTAGGAGATTGATAGATTTGCTAGCGTTTTTAAAAGTATATTCCTTCTCCTACTTATTTGAACTTTCTTTAAACAATCGATATATGAAAATTATTACAGATTATGGAAAAGCTATGACCATTAAGGAAGGTGATAGCTTTGTTGTAGTAGCTAATGATGGTACTACATTTGAGATTCATTCTACAGAAGATCATCTTTATATAAAGAAAGTAAATAAAGATGCAGAGGATGTAACTTTAAAGATGGTTCCAGTTTGCCCTAGTACAGTTAAATTGCGCTAGAGCAATTACTATTGGGATATAGTATAATGGCAGTACAGTAGATTTTGGTTCTATTAGTCTTGGTTCGAATCCAGGTATCCCAACTAACGTTTGTTTAATTCTAAACTTAATTTACTATGAAAAAGATTCATTTTAAAGCTTTAGACATGAAGTTTGTTGAAAAAGTAAAGAGTGAAAAGGGCGAAGATATAACTAAAACTGTTTGGCGTAAGGTTAAATATAATCCTGCATATTTTGCTAAATAAAATTATGTTTGCCGTAATCTTCTAATTGGAATAGGAAACTTGATTCTCAGTCAAGTAATGTAAGTTCGAATCTTGCTTACGGTACACTTTTATTAAAACTAAACTATTAAAACTAAACTATGAAAACGTTACGTAAAACAGCAGAAGAAGCATATTTAAAATATGCAAATAAAATTATTAATCGTGAAACATAGATAGATGGTTTTATATCTGGTATACAATATAAAAAAGAATATCCACAATCTATCGAGCTTTGCGGCCTGCTGTGGGACACAGAGAATTTGGCCATCGGCGGTTACGAGAAGGACGGCCATCATTACTACACATGGCAGGAGGCAATGGATGCCGCGAAGTCTGTCGGGAAGCGCTTGCCGACCTGGCAGGAATGGGAGGCATTATGCGATCTCGGCTCGACTTGGGACGACGAGTTAAAGGGCCATTGGTTCGGGGGTAATCACAACTCGGATCACAAGGGCTCGTTATTCCTGCCTGCTGCGGGCCTGCGCCACTACAATAGCGGCGAGTTGGCCTACACGAGCTCCTACGGCTACTATTGGTCCTTGTCGCCGTACTACGGAGGCAGCAACTACGCGGGCTACCTCTACTTCAGCTCGAGCTACGTCTACCCGCTGGGCAGCAGCCTTCGCGCCTACGGCTTCAGCGTGCGTTGTGTACAAAACAAATAATATATATATGAAAATATTTAAATATCGTCTTCCTTCAGGAAAGCACATACTTATATATAGATCTAGAGATAATAAATCCTCTGACTACTTTCAGTATGTTGAAGAGTATACCAAAAAAGATATTGAGCTACCTATTTTTAATGAAGATACTTTATTTGATACTATGCAGGGAAAACGAACAGAGGATAAAATCTTAGTAGAAAATGGAATTGAATCTATTCAAGATTTATCTGAATGTTATTGTCAAATAAGAAATAAAGTATCTAATTTATCTAAAAAAGTTCGAGATTTAGTAATTAAAAAATATTCTGATATTATAAATAATTACAATTTTGATAAGTAATTTTTTGTGAAGTCAAAAATTATATTTATCTTTGTAATCTCTGTTGGAGAGTATCTGGCTGCATGAAGAGCTAATCTTGAAAATTAGTATTACGTTAATAGCGTAATGTGGGTTGGAGTCCCACACTCTCCTCAACTTATACTAAATACTATGGAACAGAGGATTAAAGAATTACTAAATGATATTGTTTGTCATAAAATATCTATTGGTGACGGAGTTGAAGAAATTAAAAGATTATTTTCAGAATGTACTCATCCTGTAATGAATTATAATAGAGAAGATTATCATAGTAAAGATAAACGAATACTTGCAGGAGATGTTGCACAAAATCTTAATGTAGTTGTAGGAGAAATAGGATGTCCCACTTGTGGAGCTACAATGAAAGGGGGATTTGTTGAAAATAAATGTCCATTTTGTGATCAACCGTATTTTAAGTAAAAAATAGATCTATCTTCTAATCTGGTTAGGAAACATGACTGATACTCATGTAATCTAAGTTCAAATCTTAGTGGATCTACACATGCGGCGAGGTTTGGTAACCCCTCTGGCTCATAACCACGAGTTTTGAAAGTTCGATTCTTTCCGCCGCAACCGCGGTTATTTGAATCACAACTAGGACAATAACAACGTTTGCATAAATGTGATATGGTGAAACGTAGGTAGGAGATAAATACAAAGATAAGGGAGCAAATGCCCTAGTAGACTGAAAATCCTCTCCTGAGCTAAGAACCTTTAATGAGATAAATACTTAGCACTTTCAAATATAGCTTAAGTAGTAAAGCCTTGGATTTTACCAAGAGATGTTAGTGCAAGTCTAACTATTTGAACTAAAAATTTTAATATTATGGAAAAATTACTTACTTTTTTGGGTTTTAGTATACTAATTCTTATAACTATTAGTATTATTGCAATTTTTACAGGAACGATAGTTTGGATTTTATGGCCATCAACAATTCCTGTAATATTAGGAACATTAGTTCCTGCTAAAATAACATGGTGGACATCTGTTAAACTTTGTTGGATTTGTGCACTATTATTTAAATCAACGATTAAAACAAATTAAAATATATCATAAAGTTACTAACAGCAAATTTAAAAATTATTGTAGGGAGAACAAAGGTTATTGGTTCGAGTCCAATCCCATTGTAGTGCAATGTAGGTAGTTCAATTGGTAGAGCCTGTTTATTAATAGTATAGTAACTTAAAACGTACGGATGGCTGAATGGTTCAAGCAACAAGCTGTTAACTTGTCTTATATAGGTTCGAATCCTATTCCGTGCGCTACACATTTTAATAACTTTAAAAGATGAAACTTAATAAAGAACAAAGATTAGCACTTGTTACTAGAATTAAACAACTTGCTAAAGAGGAACAGAATAAATTTATTGAACAAGTAGAAAAGGCTTGGATGCCATCTGATAACTATGTTGCCTTAAAGAAACAACTAAAGAAACTTCAGAAAGAAACTGATAAAGCGCTTGAAATTATTAATAAGCACTATAATAATTCAGACAATCGTATTGTTCGAATTGGTTATAATCACGATAGTTATACTGATAAGTATATTGATGAATGTCTAAAACAAATTGAAAGATTCGAAATTGATCAACTCTGTGAGAATAAACCCAAATTTGATTTTACTTATCTTGAAAATGATATAATTCTTGCTACAATTGACGGTGAGTCAGTCGATGAAATAGTTAAGAATGCTTTAACAAAATATAGAAAATAAGTCAGTCTTCTATTCGGGTTTTAAGTAGGATAGGATGGTAGTAAGCTACCGTAGCTTTTATAGATTTTGGAAACTTAAGCAATATAAATCTATCGTTTATGATGACGTTATATCATAGGTAAAATAGCTATTTTATAACAGAAGAGGTGTGACTGGCCTCTTCTACGCGGCGGCTTCTTCTAATGGTTAGGAAAGAGGATTTTCAGTCCTAAAATAGCAGTTCGATTCTGCTAGTCGCTACTAATAAAGTAACTTCAGCAAATTTTGGTTAAAATAATTTCTTTGGATAAATTATGAATAAGTTCAAATCTTAAAAGTTACTTTCTATTTTCTCCCTAAGCATTAAAGTGATGCACGATCCTTTTAAGATCGGGAAGAAGGAGCGTTACCTTCAGGGAGAACAAGTATATAATTAAATCAAAGTATATAATTAAATCAATATGGCAAAAATTTATCTTACTGGAGATTATTCTGAGGATGGAGGAACATATGCACTTCAGATTATTGCAGACTTACTTATAAGTAAAGGTCACAAAGTAACTTTCCCTGCACAATATAGAGTATCTTGTACTCAAAAGGAAGAAGAATCTAATACAAGTTGGGCGTCAAAAGCGTTTATAAACAATTTGCATACAATTACAAACTCAAATTGTGTATTAGCTATTTATTCTGGACTTATTTCTAATTCTAATATAGGTTATGAATTAGGATATGCTGCTGCAAATAATATCTTAACTGTTATAGCTCATGTAAATGCTGAGAATATAGCGGGTGTTATGTTAGCTTCTGGATGTAACTATAATGTTAGGTTTAGTGATATTAAAAAAAATAGATTTTGATAAATTAATAGCAGATAAAGCTCCATCACATCAAGCAATAAATGCTTGGATTGTAGAACAAAAATAAAATACCTAGGATCCGTACTAAGATGTAAAACTGAGAGTGCAGTATGGATGTGGCAGGCTTTAGTATGAAGGCACTCTAATCTACTATTATTAGTCCAGTAACCGAAAGGTTTCAAAGCGAAAATCTTAGAGGTATTTTAACAAGGTTTCATACAGCAACTAATCTATGTAGCTTATCGAAACCTTTTATGAGGTATTGGTGTTAGTGATAGCATATGTGACTTCCGATCACAAGGGGAGAGTTTGAATCTCTTATACCTCTCAATTATGACTAATAATTATTAATAAATCAAATTAATGAAACGTTTTAAAGAACTTTCCGATGATATAATTAGAACTGCATGAAGTAACAGTAAAAGTTTATTTGAAATTTGCAAAAAATTAGAAATTCACGATAATACTTCCAATAGGAATAAGTTAAAAGAATGAGCAGTTAAAAATGAAGTAGAGATTCCTGTTATTAACGTACTTACAAAGGATAGTTATGAAAAGAATCCTAAGCTATGTAAACAATGTGGAGGTGTAATTTCATGAAGTAAGAGAGCTAATGACTTTTGTTCCCATTCATGTAGTGCTACATATATAAATTTAAAAAGAGGGGCTAAGTCAAGTGGTAAGTATGTCCGTGGTGCTACTTCTATCTGTATAAATTGTGGAAATATAATACCTGCAAGAAATCAATATTGTAATCATAAATGCCAAGCTGAACATGCTTACAAGGAATTTATCAAACGTTGAAAAGAAGGTAAAGAATTAGGAATGGCAGGTGAAGATGGATTATCTGCGCATATTCGCCGATATTTATTAGAAAAAGCTAACTATACTTGTGAAGTTCCAGGATGTGGATGTAATTTTATTAATCCTTATACTAATTTATCCATTCTTCAGATACATCATATTGATGGAGATGCAACTAACAATAGAGAAGAAAATCTCCAAGTTTTATGTCCAAACCATCATGCAATGACTGAGCATTTTGGATCAAGAAATAAAAATAGTACTAGACGATATCGATATTCTAAAAGGAAATAATTTTATAGGCTAGCTCAAAGCCTATTCGAACAAACTACCGAAGTACAAGGTAATGAGCACTCCCTAAATGTTAGGGTAAAGTCGATGCTGATAGACAATAAAGAAACAAGTTAGTTTCACTCAGCAATTTTAGTGGCGTAATAACTCTTAACATATAAATTGATCATTTGTATGGAGTTTCTGTGGCGAAAAAAATCAGACGTTTACAAGTTACGATAATACTTGAATTTTTTAAATTTATAGAAATGGAATATAATATAGAAAATATTACAAAATTAAAAGCAGATCATACCTGAAAGGAGCTTGGTTTAATTTTTAATAAACCATGAGAAACAATTAGGAATTATTATAGGTATCATAAGTGTCTGCCTAATAAATGCCTAAATTGTGGTGCTCCAATATCAGAGAATAAAACTTATTGTAATCATTTTTGTCAGTCTGAATTTCAATATAAAGAATGGGTCTTAGAATGAAAAAATGGTAACAAATCAGGTTTAAGAGGAGAATATGGAACTTCAAAGTATTTAAAAAGATACTTATTTCAAAAATTTGATAATAAATGTGCTAAATGTGGATGAGGCGAAACTAACCCTTATACTAATACAATTCCTTTAGAAGTTGAGCATATAGATGGTAATTATTTAAATAATGCTGAAGAAAATTTAATATTGTTATGTCCTAATTGTCATTCATTAACTGCAACTTATAAAGGTGCTAATAAAGGTAATGGTCGAAAGAAGAGACATAAATATAAATAGATTAATGCAGGGTTGGCCCAGTGGCGACGGCGATGGTTTTGTAATCCATTTCTTTATAGACACATCGGTTCGAGTCCGATACCCTGCTCAATTTGGGTTCGAATCCCACATGTGTCCACAATCTTCTATAGACTAGAGGGCTATATAGAAAAACTGTAATCGGTTAAGGGTTTATAAATCCGACGTTAAATCTAAAAACTTTCCGAGCTGAAGAGCTTGGCGAAGGGAAATAATTTTTATAAAGTTACATACAGCAAAATATTATTGGGAACTTTTTGTAACTTACTTCCTAGGAATTTAAGCTAATTTAGTAGAAGCACTTGCCTGAAAAATTCTACACTAAAATATTATATTATATGAAGGAAATAATTACTATACCAGATATTCATGGAAGAACTTTTTGGAAAATAGTTGAAAATGATAAATCGGACTCTACAATTGTATTCTTAGGTGATTATTTAGATCCTTATCCGCATGAGAAAATTACATTTGAAGATGCTTTAGTTAACTTTGAAGAAATAATTGATTTTGCTAAAGATAGAAAAAATGTAGTTCTTTTAGTCGGGAACCACGATTATCATTATTATTTTCGCACTGGAAATCTTGGATGGTCTAGATATAATCCTAAGTTTGCATCTGATGCACACACTCTATTTCAGGATAACAAAAATTTATTCACAGTAGCATATCAAGTAGAAAATACTTTGTTTACTCACGCTGGAGTAGATTCTGATTGGTATAAAAACTGTGTTGAAAATAGAGAAGGAAATGTTGCTACTCAGTTAAATAACTTGTTTCAAACAAATCCTGAGTTATTTAAGATTGTTAGTCGTAGTAGAGGAGGATGGTACCCATTTGGAAGCCCAATTTGGTCAGATTACGATGATATATATTTTTCCGATTTATTACAAAACGGAAAAATTAGGCAGATATTTGGACATACAATGGGCAGTATAATGCGTAACTACAAAAATATGTATTGTTTAGATTGTCAAAAGGTTTTTAGGGTTACGGATCAAGAAGTTAAAGAATATTAATAATTTTTGGTGTATTGGGGTAGGGACTATCCTTCTTGACTGTCTATCGAGAGACTCCAGTTTGAATCTGGAATACACCGCATTTAAAATTATATGAAATACATTTTTATTTTGTTAACTTTATTATTTACAAGTTGCAATACATTAAAAATACAGGTACAAGTAGGACCTGTTGGCAAACCTTGTAAAACATACATTAATACTTCTAATAAGGTTACTCCAGCAAATTTTCAGCAATAATCTTTTAAATTATATAGCTAATGTAACCTATTTTTAACTAATCAAAGTATATTATGTTACAATTATTTGGACAAATTAATAAAAATGTTATTGATCCTACATATATTTCTAGTATCCGTATTTGTGCTAGGAAAAGTCTGTTTACTGATCAACTAACGTTTTATAGTGTAGTTGAATTTTCTAAAGATGGGGAAAAATTTAAAAAGGAATTCGACAATTGTAAAAATCTTTCAGATGCTTATGAACAAGTAAGAAAGTATGTTGAAAAGGTATGCAAGTAGAATATTTAAGTAATACTAGAAAGTGGCTTCTTAATTATCCTGTATTTCATATAGATTTAAAAGATACTCTAACTTTTGTTAAAAATGTAAGTAACAATATTGTTAATAATAATCCTTATACTGATATTATTTTAGTAGGGACAGGATTATCAGGAGCAATGTTATGTAGTAGTATTGCGACTTATATTTATACTTATCTTGATTTTAGATGGAATATAGGAGTTCAAATATTACGCAAACCTGAAGATAATAACAATCATTCAGCAGAAGCTATAGATTGTTATCATTTTCTAGAAAAAATATCTTCAAGGTATCGTCCTATTATTATAGTTATCGATGATTTTATTTCATCTGGAGCAACAATAAATAGAATAATATCTGAACTAACAACAAAATACAATATTAAAAAGATAGATTATTTATATATTTCAAATAGTTCCATAGATGTTTGTAAAAATGCACTAGGAGAAAATACAAAATATATAAATCATCTTTGTTTATATCGTTAGTAGTTATTTTTAAAATAATAAAAGCGAGTGTTGTTTAATACGACACTCGCTTATTTTTTTAATTTAAATTTTTATAAGATGTTTAACTGCAAACTTGATTCTTTATTTGAAAAGACTTCAACATCTAATGGATTTGTTAACGCTGCTTTACAAAAATCAGCAGAAACACTAACTCAAAATGGAGCTAAGACATATAGTACTACAGGAGATCCTTTTGTAGATCAATTTGGGTCTATTAGTAAGTATAGAGAATTACGTGATTTCAGTTTAATTTGTTCAGATTGTGAGAAGCTATGGGCAGTTGATAAACTTCAAACTGTAAAGTTTATCTTCTTCTTACGTATGATTACACGTAAAATTGATTATATACACGATGGAGAAGTAAACAAAACAGAACTCTCTCAAAAAGGAGCTGAAATGCGTTATGAGGGAATTATGCGTTTAATTTGGCTTCATATTAAATCTCCTGAAGTATTCTGGAAAAACGCTTATCTTATTCCATTTATAGGCTCTTGGAAAGATATATTTCTCATGCTACGATATGACCTTATATACAATGGCTGGGATAAACGTGTACTTGATTGGAATAAGTTCGAAGAATTAATTCATTTTGGTTTATCTAAAGATTCTACTAGAGAACTAGTTAAGAAGTATTTACCTCAAGTAAAAGCTAGATCTAAATGTAAAACCATTGAAGCGCAAGCTAATTGTATAATTGCAAAGTGGTTAGCTACAGGTTTATTTGGAAGTACAAAAAATCTTAACTATGAAGATAAATATGATATCTATCGTCGATATGCTAGATTAAAGTCTTCTGGAACAGCTCACGAATGGCAGCAACTTATTTCTAAAGGCAAGTATGATCTAATCAGATTTGAAACTATACATGGCAGAGCGTTAACAATACTTGCTAGATCTAAGTTTTTTGATAATCATAATCTTCGGGAAAAGTTTACAGAATGGATTACAGCCGATTCAACAGATAATGTAAAATCTACTGAATTTGTTCACGAACTATTTACTCCTTATGCAAATACTACTTTTTTTGGACGTAATTTATCAGAAGTTCCTAAGGACCAACAAGCTTTAGTCAATAAGAAATTTTACACACTTGTTAATAAAGCAAAAGATCAAGAAATTAAAACAAAATTTATTGTTGTTCGTGATACTTCTAGCTCAATGACTGCACGTGCTACAGGAACTAAAGTATCTTCTTACGATATTGGAAAAGCGCTAGCTTTGTATTTCTCAGAATTTTTAACTGGACCTTTTTCTAACTGTTTTATGGAATTTGCAAATGATTGTAGATTGTGTAAATGGTATGGTAACGCTCCAATAGAAAAGTGGTTTAATGATCATTCTGAAGCGTATGGAAGTACTAATTTCCAGAGTGTTATTGATTTATTTATTAAAATTAAAAAACAGGGAGTTGCTGAATCTGATTTTCCTACAGGAATTATATGCATTAGTGATGGAGAGTTAGATCCAGTTAGTTTAAATGCATCTAATATTGAGGCAGCACGCAGGAAACTATTTTGGGCAGGATTTTCTGAAGAATTTGTGGATAATTTTGTAATAGTCATGTGGAATATTACAAATGATTATTATGATGAACATTCACGTGTTAACTTTGACACTTATGGGAATGTAAAAAATACTTTCTATTTTGGAGGGTATTCTGCAAGTGTATTAACCTTTCTATTCACAGGAGAATTGAAGACTACTACTGATTTGTATAAAGCTGCTATAAATCAGGAAATTTTAAATTTAGTTCAAATCTAAATTATAAAGAAGGAGTAAATCTCCTTCTTTATTTTTTAATTTCTTAATTATGCCAAAACGGTTAAAAGATTACCAAATAGGTAGTGATCAAGTAGAGGAAATTAGAAACAAAAAGAAACCTCGTAAATTTAAAGATAACGAGGACTATAATAAAACTAAGAAAAAGAAAAAATGATCAAACAATTATTAAAACATTGTTTGAGTTTCCTGTTTTTAAAGAAAAAAGAACTTCCATCAAATGAAATTGTTAAATCATTAAGAAAAATTAAAGATATACAAATATACGATGATGTTTATATTCAAATAGATAACCAAATTTATACCGCTTGAGTTATGCAAAAAAATATCAACTCAATTATTATAGGTTATACGATTGGAGAAGATTTTAAGGAATATACATTTAACATCAGAGGTATGTGAAATAAAACTCAAATTATTCAGGATAATAAAATGTTAATTCTTAACAAATAATGTTTATTGTTATCGTTTTAATAGTAATGGAAATAATTGCGGTTTATACTGCAATTATATCTATAATTGTTTTTGCGAAAGAAGATTCTGGAATTCGACTCGATAGAGCAATTTTTGGAATTGTTTTGTCACTAGTACCATTTGCTGGTATATTGTTAGTCATGATATTTCAAGTATGGATTTGCGATAAATATAATTATCATACAGACTATATAAGACTTTATTATCCAGGATATACATTACTTGAAGCAAAAACAACAAACAATGTTGTTCGCAGAATTATTAACTGGTATATAAATGCAGTTCCAGTTATCCATATTCAGAAGTTCAAAATTAATAAAAATTCAAATCAACAATAGTCTAAGGTTAATTATAGTCTCTCTTTTTGTTAGTAAACCTAGATTATTGTTAACATTAAAAATATGACTTTGAAGTTTGTCCAGGATACATCTATTCTAGATGCAGAACAAATGTATCGTATAAATATTGTAAATTGTCGAAATATTTTTGATAAAAAAGTGCGAAATAAATTTCCAATAGTTTATCAAGAATATCGTAAATTATTTTTGAATGCAGACTTAGAATTATGTGATTCTTATATGGGTAAAATCCATCCTATTTTTGTTGGAGGGGATAAAGGGTGGGTTATTAATGTTTTTGCAGAACAATTTCCATATTTAATTAAATTCTCAGCTTTTGAACAATGTTTAAATAAAGTTAAGAATTATATTCTTAAAGAGTCTCCAGTTTTATTTCACGAACTTGCGATTGAAGTAAATCCAATGCATAGAGAATTTTATAAACACATTTTTAAACGTATATTTGAAGATACTGATTTTGAAATATACATATACGATAAGTTTTTGGATGATTCTTCAAATTAGATATAATATATCTATGTAAGTCTTTTAATTTAAAAATATTTTTCGTATTTTTGTAGTTGTCTAGTAAATTAAATATTCAATAATAAATCTAATTAATTGTTTATGAAGAAAGTTTTTATTGTAGCTATCATGTTCTTTAGTCTAATGATAGCTTGTAATACTACTGGTGTAAAAAATACAACTGTAGACTCAGTTGAAGTAGTAACAGATACAACTAAAACTGATTCTATTGTTGTAGATTCAGTTGATAGTGTAGCTATTGACTCTGTTGTAACAGATAGTATTTAATTTTTTATTTGCCTGTACCCTTGAATATGATTAGGTTCATAGAAACTCGGATAAGTTCAGCAGGTCTTTTATAGATAAAAGGGTAGGAAAGAATAAGGAGAGTAAACCTTGATGGTGATAGGAACAACCTACTAAGTTGTTTTGTACTTAGAAATAAGTATATAGTTCGATTCTATTGCTCTCCGCAAAAGCTCAGGTGGAGGAATTAGGCAGACTCGCTACACTTAGAATGTAGTTCTTTATGAATTGTGGGTTCGAGTCCCACCCTGAGTACTAAAATGATTAAATTATGAATAATATTGTTTTCTTAGATATCGATGGGGTATTGAATTATACAGAATGGTATATTTGTCCTCGTAATGAGTTAAAATCTGACTTAGATCCATTTTGTATAGAACGTATAAAAGTATTATGTAGAATAACTAATTCAAAAATAGTTATTTCTAGCGATTGGAGATATTCTACTGGTTATAAAAAATTATTGAAGGATAATGATTTTATAGAATTGATTATAGATGAAACTCCAGAACATATGTTTGATGTATCTCAAGAAGATAAATCTAGAGGTTCAGAAATTCAACATTGGTGGAATAGTTTTGGAAAATTATATACGGATTATATAATTATTGATGATAGAACTGACTTCTTTGACTATCAAAAAAGTAAATTAATTCAAGTTAATCCGCAAGTTGGATTTACTGATCTAAATTTATTAGATGCTGTGTATTTATTAAACTAATTTTATAGATAGAATTGTTGTTAATACTGAAAATAAACAGATCATTTACACGGTTACAGATAAAGTAAAGCAATTGTTTTTGATAAAGAAAATAATAAAATAACTATATATTACTATAACGATACTTTTGATACTGTTCACAATGTATTAACTGTTGAATATAGACAAAAATAAATATAAACATGACTCAACCTGAATATTCTACAATACTATGTTCTTGTAATTTTTCAGAACACTTATTAATTCTTCATTTTAATAAAGACGATAAAGAAATATATTTGGAATATCATTTATGTTCTCTTCCATTTTGGAAACGAGTAATAATAGGTATTAAATATATATTTGGCTATCGCAGTAAATACGGGGAATATGGAGAATTTATTATTTCAAAAGATAACTATAAACAATTTAAAGAAATTCTTACATTTTTTGAAGATGAAACTAAATAAAGCTGAAATTATTTCTGAGGCTAATGCTCGACCGCAGCATATTAGATATGGTCAAGCTATATTTAATGTTGCATATAAAATGTATCCAAATGCAGTAAATAAATTAAGAGGAACAGATCTTGACTGTTTTTATCAAGATGAAAAAGTTGACAAATTTCTTAATGCTTTAGAAAATTTATTACTTGAGTAATGCTTTTTGGAACTATTGCTTGTATTATAATTACTTTGGCCTACTTACCACAATGTATTTTTATTTATAAAACAAAAGATACTTGCGGTTTATCATTTAATACATTTTTAGCTATTTGGATTGGAATGTTGTTCTGGATAGTACACTCTATTATTATAAATGATTTGCCTTTATTAGTTAGTAGCTTAGCTAGCTTTACTCAAAATAGTTATATACTGTATAATATTATTAAAAATAGATCCAATGGACCAATATAACGCTTTAATAACTTCTTTACATAATGCTAATTGGAGTGTTACATGTAAACCTAAAACATTAGATGATATATATGAAGCAATTAAGAAAGCTGCAAATAAAGGAAAGTTTGGAATCATCTATTTTGGAGATTATCATAAACCTGAATTTGCATCTGACTTAACTCAGCTTGGATTTAGAATTATATATAATCACATTGATGATATATATTATATATTATGGTAAATGCAAATATTATGAGAAAAGTTGCTGTCGATAACTCATTAAATAATACTAAAATAGTAGTTATTGATAGTATAAGTGAAATAGAAGATATTATTATCTCTGAAGCAACAAAAGGAAAGTTTGGAATCTTTATTAAAAATTCAAATTTAGATTTCCAACAAATAATCCCTGAATTAGAAGCTAACTCTTACTTAGTAGATAATTACGGAGATTATATAGGAATATATTGGTAATTGCAAGAATTAATAGCGCTGGTAGTTTACGTTGGCAGAACGCTGGTCTTTAAAATGGAGCTTTATAGTAGAAATACTATAAATGTACTTGATGATAACGTTGAATCCTTAACAGATAGTGCTGATGGTAACGACGTCGGAATAGAATAATTTCTAGCCGCGAGAGAGCAGATAATCAAGCATCTAAGTCAATTTTGATATGATGAAGACGTGCTCCAGACTACAAACAAGATGTACTTTTTGGTAGTGAAAACTATAGTAGTAAGCAAAACCAGAAGAAGGGGATCGTCACCTCTACAGCGCGCAAAATTTAATCAAACTTATATATTATGTTGTGAATTATATATTTTTTAACAATTATTATTACATTTATTATAATATTATCAGTAGATTTATATGTTAATTGTAAAAATTATACTAAATTTGATTTATTTACTGAAATAACTTTTAGTATCATACCTATAATTAACTTAGTTATGATAATATATTATTTAGTTTATCTTAAACGAAATAATATTAAAATTAAAGAAGTAATAACACTTTTCTTTAAAACTTTATTGAATAAATAATATGAATTTACCTATCGGAATATTTGAAGAAGATATCAGACCTATTCAGAATCAGTATCCTAACATTGATTTAAAAGAAGCAATTGTTTTATTTCTTAGACGTGATAATTGAACATATGGTAATATACAAAAAAAGTTAGGTAATCCATCAAAAAAGTGAATTAGGGAAGTATTATTAAAATATGAACCAAATTTAGTTAATATTCAGTCTTACTAATGAATAATTTCCTTAAAATAGGTAAGCAAAAAGAGAAAGAATTTGCTCAAATTTTAATCGATAATTTTGGAGGAACTATTACATATCCTTCTAAAAAAGTAGATATGTTTGATCACATTGATTTGTACTGAAATAATATAGGATTTGATGTAAAAGGAGTTAAAGGCGAAACAAGATCTGGATCATTAAATGATAGATTTCATTGAATTGAATATCAAAATAGAAATGGAGAAAAAGGATGACTAAATGGGAAAGCAAAATATTTTGCTTTTGAAACATTTAACAGTTGAATTATAGTTTCTAAAAATCGAATTAAATTTCTTTTATACGATAAAGTAGATTATTCTAAAATAGTTAGATTTAATCCAAAAGTATATCAAGTATATATGCGTCCTACAGCTAAAGACCTAATTATCAAAGTTCCTACGTCTGATTTAATGTTATTTGCTACTAAAATTATTTCAAAATAATGCAACTTTATTCTGTTACTTATTGTGCCAAAAATACAGATCCTGATACTAATTCAGAATCAGTAGTAATGAAAGTTTATGATAATATCAAACATCCAACAGAGGAATATTTCTTAAAAGAACTCTTTGGAAAATTAGATTATATGTATGAAATAGTTCAATTTCAAAAACTTAAAACCGAATAATATGTTGTATTTAATTCTTAATCACAAAACTCAAATTGCGAAGTTAAAAAGTAGTTTTCAATCTCAAAGTATTGCTTATATTGATAATTTTAAAATGGATACTGATGATCTAGGCACTACTATTTTTAACGATAATATAAGCATTTGGTGGCCAAACGATGGAATAGTCATACATCAATATAAATAAAATCAGATGTTCCTGTAATTCAAGGGATAGAATCTCTGACTTCTAATCAGAATATCTTAGTTCGAGTCTAAGCAGGAACACACGTTATATATAATTATGTGTGATGTTTAATTATCAAAATATAAAAAGATGCAATGCACAGGTTATACAAGTATTCTTTTTCAGAATACTGGAGAAGTTTCCTTTGAAACATTTGCTAAAAATTGTTTACGTGTTTTTATTAGTTGTGAGAAATGTAATGTTTTTGAAGAAGAGTTTTTAGAAACAATTCAAAGCAATGATTATAATCTTGTAATGATTAACAAAGATTGTAAAAGATTAATTGAAGTGGTTTCTGAAAATTTCACTATTGAAAGTTATCGCTCAGATTTGCGTGAAACAATTAAGTGTTGTAAAGAACAATTAATTAAACTAGAACGGTTCGAAGAAATTGTTCTAAAAATAACTATGAAAGTTACTAATTGGAATCCTAGTTCTGAAGATCTAATAGCTTTCAAACAATTTATGCTTGATCAATTAGAACAGACTTCTCAAAAAGGCACTATTGAATATTACAAGAACCAACTTTCAGAAGCTCAGACTCGATTAAAATTAGCAGATAAAGAATATAAACTTGCTAGAGAAAAACAAATTACTCAATTATTAAATAGCCTAGAAGATAATATATCTAAATTAAAACAACTACAAGCACAAAGATCAAAAGATAACTTGTGGTTAAAAGAAGTTTATAAAGCAATTAAGCAAAAATAAACTTTAACTTAAATTTTCTACTTATGTCTAGAAGTTATAAACGACCGATTGTAAAAGATGCGGGAGGGTATGGTATATACTATCGTACTATTAAACGTAGAGTCCGTCAATATCTTCGAGAATCTTTAAAACGTTTAGATGATCCTACTTTTAATTTTGTAATTCCCCAAGAGAAAGAAATAGTTAATGATTATGATGTATGTGATTGGGTATTTGATTATGAACATAGACCCTTACGTTATCCAAGATACCACAATCGATACAATTATTCAGTAGAGGATGCTAAAAGAGATAGAGAAGAAAACATTAAGAAATATAGTAGAAAATAGAAAACAAAGGTATAGTGACCGAGTGGTTAGGTTAAGGTCTGCAAAACCTTATACATAAGTTCGAATCTTATCTATACCTCTAAAATATTTATTTTATGGATAAATTTACATTAGATTATATTAAAACTTCTAGAAAATTTTCTAGAGAAGAGGAAATTAGATTATATGGCAAACCTCTTCCATATAAATTAAAGAATAAATATAAACGAAATAAAAAAGTTTATGTTAACGATGATTAATAATTATTGAAATACTATAAAAACTATTTTTAGATTATATTTTAAGTTTACACAATTAACCTTTTTAGAATTAAAAGAGGTAATTGAAGTAATATCTAAAAGTGAGGAAAATATTGAAGATTTCCATAAATTAATGTTAATATTATTAATAATTCAATTAATATTTACTTTCGGAATTTATCCACTAATTGTGTTATATGGATGAAATCTAATTATAGTAAGTTTATTTGGAGTTCCTGTTATAGGATATTTATGAGCTTTATTAATTTCCTTTTTAATAAATATTATATTACATAGATTATAATTTTAAAGACTAAGTTATGAAAAAATCTAGATTTTATCACACGGCTCCCAGAATGAAAGTAGAAGCTTTCGTAGATTTATCAAAAGATAAAATAAATTTTGGTAAAATCATTAAAAATTATCCAAGATATACTATTTGTGGATCATTAGATTATGATACAAATTTACTTTCTTTCGGAGTAGCTTGTTGTTCAGGAAAAGATGTTTATAATAAGAAAATCGGACGCAGAATATCTGAGGGGCGTGCTCTTAAGACTCCTATTGTAACAGTATCAGTTACTAAGGAAAACATTTCTGAAGTATTTATTACGACCGCCAAACAAATTGAAAAAGAACTTTATCAAAATGACTAACGATATTGTTATAAAAGGAAAATTTAGTACTTCTAAAGATCCAAACGACTTTATTGAAAAACTTCAAGAACTTTGTACAAAAGAAGAAATTATATTTAGTGGAAGAATTGATGTATTTGAATTTACTGAATATGAAGAAATAATAGATACAGTAGGATAATCTTAAATGAAAAAGTTAATAGTAAAAATCCCAATTTTTAATAGTATTGTAACTATTTTACAATCAGATAATATCCAAGAAGTAGATAATTATATATGTAGTGTACATAATTGTCCTAGTGATTTAACAAATCTTTATACCGATGATATTGATGGAAAAGTTTTTATAACTCCAGATAATGTATGTTACATATGGATACAAAGTGATTCTGGAGTATTAACTTTAATTCATGAGATTGGGCATGCTGTGTATCATTTAATGCGGTGTTATGGTCTTGAAGGAGAAGAAATATTTTTGTATTTACAAGACTATATCCTTAAACAAGTAATATGTACGAAGCCTGAACTGATGGAAGTTTTAAGCCATCTATCAATTGTGGAGGATACTCAACAATAATTACTCAAAATCAGCAAATAATAAAAAAAATCTATCAAGGATTTAAAAATACTACAAATAATAGGATGGAACTTTATGGAGTATTAGAAACATTAAAATATTTTGATACTCCTACACAAATTACTATTTATTCTGATTCACAATATGTTGTTGGAAGTATTAATAATGGACATTTAGAAAAGTGAATTTCTTCAAACGATTTCTCTAAGAAAAATTTAGATTTATGGCGACAAATATATGAATATTTAAAGATTCACGATACCAGATTTATTTGAGTAAAAGGGCATAATGAAAATTCGTTTAACGAAATGGCAGATTTATATGCTTGCCATGCAGCAGAGTGTTTAAACTTACAAGAAGACAAGATAAATGAATAATATATTAGTAGTTAAAAAAGTAGGTAATCATTGGTATCCTTGTATTAAACATAATTGGACTGGAGATATTGTAATTCCTCGTAAGATTGAACTTATCTTTAATATCATTGCTATGGGAGAAGAGGTTTTACATCTAGAGTTTGAAGAATTACATTCTATTGTTGAAGGACTCAATATTATATGGTTTAATGATGCTGATATTACTCAGTATATGATTACTGATGATGAAGATGAATTTGATTTTGATATGCATTTTACTATTAATGATAAAGAATTTTATATTTCGTCTTATCTGTATACATTATTAGAAGATCAATTTCATTTTAATTTCCACGATACAATTTACAGACTATATATATGGTAATAGAAGAAGCTGATTTCAAGATGGAGTCTGATAATCGAGGTAGATTTGATTTGTTTTTTCGTAATAATACAAATACAAATTGGAAACTTTACGGTTATAGTATGACTCTAAAAAACTGTATCCAGGCAATTTCACATGAACGATTAAGTCAAAAACTAGATGTAATTGATTTGAAAACTTTTATTAAAGAATTAAAATCAATGCATAATGAAGTAGTTAATTTATTATCTATAATTAATGAATAATTATCGTTTAGAAATAGTTGAAGTTACCAAAAATACTTGTTGTTTAATTTATTCAAAATACTTTGAATCAGATCAAAATATTAAAGAAGATACTTATTGAAGAAACAATAAGTGTATAACTATTTCAAAATATAATCCTACATGCGACTTAAAACAAACACGCAAACGCAAGACCAAATTACAGACGCAAGAGTAGCTAAAACTGAAGTAAATGTAATGAAAAGACGTATCTGTACTTTATCAGATAAAATGGTAGAACTACTAGTACGTCAATTACAACACGAATTGTATAATCATAATCTTTATCGTACCTTTGCTAATTTTTATGGTACTCAAGGTCTAGCTGTACTTGAACAATATTATATAGACCGAGCAGAAGAAGAAAAACTTCATCACGATTGGATTTATGGTTATTTGAACGAAAATGATGCTATATTTATCTATCCTGAAATTCCAGGAATTGTAGAGAAATGGGATGATAACATTAAACCATTCGCTTTAACTGTAGATAAAGAAATTGAAACAACAGGTCTTATCTATGATATGGTAAATCAAGCAATTTCAGATAATGATTGGGCGACTTTTAATTGGCTAAACGGAGACGATGAAAAAGTTGGACGTTTAGTTCAAGAACAGGTAAACTTCTTTTGCCTGGCTGCATAGTAATATGTAGTATAAAATAGATCAAAAACGGTGAAAGCTGAGATGCTAATACCGTGCTAAACGTATTAATAATATAATACGTCAGTGTAACGCGTAGGTTTTGAAACTTGAAAAAGAATAAAATAAACCCAAGAGTGATCTACTCCTAATAAATTAGGATGAAAATGTACGCTGAACTATAAGGAATTCAACTTATAGAAGTTAAGATAAAAAGCTTAACGATAACAAATTGAGAAGAAGAGTCTATTAGTAGAACTGCGCTTGATATTGCTGAAGAGGAAGGGTCTTGGTTGCGTAAAGAAAAATCTATTATGAATGCTTACAAAGGAGACACAGATTAAAGTACCAGATGATATTGATAATCTTTATTTTTGCGGTGATATTCACGGAAATCTAGATTATCTTAAATACTTTATTAAAACAGGAGTTGGATTTAAAAATAAAATATCTAACTCCTGTATTATTTTATGTGGAGATGTAGGATTAGGATTTGCTCCAAAGTTAGAAGAACAGAAGTTAAGCGAGCTTAAAAAGATTTGCGAGAAGCAAAACTGTATAATAATGTGCTGTAGAGGCAACCATGACTCGTTTTTAGCTTTTCAGAACCCTAAATATAAATCAGGAAGAGTAATTACTCTATCTGATTATGATATTATAGAATTTAAAAATAAAAGAATTCTAACTATTGGCGGTGGAACCTCAATAGATCGACTTTATCGGAAACAAAATGGCTGGGGTTATTGGGAAGATGAAAAAATTGTCTATTTAGATGATTTTTCACAATTCCAAAATATACAGATAATTTGTAGTCATTGTGCTCCTACTTGTGCTTATCCTTATGGATTCGATAATCCTATAGTTAAGCAATTTTGTAAAGATGATCTAACTCTAATGGATGAATTGATCTATGAAAGAGATTATTTACAACGTCTTTATAACGAACTTTCTAAAACAAATACCATAGAAGATTGGTATTATGGTCACTATCATCAAAACATGTTCCAAACTATTAATAATACAAGATTTCATTTGTTAGGAATAAACGATATAGTTCAATATGTTAACTCTGAAATGTAAATTAGTTGCTGTACAAGATGGTACATATACTAATTATGTATTTGAAGATGTTGATAAAGAACTAAACAGCGAATTAAAGTATATTGCTTGTACTAAACCACCTAATTGAAACTATTCTACTGAACTTAAAATAGGAGATGTTGGATATTTAACATGTAAGTTTGTAGAGGCTGGAGTAACACAATGGTATAATCCAGAACAAAAAGATTTTTGTGTCTATAATTATACTAATTGTTACTTTATAAACTTTATTAAAGTACAAGAAAATATAAGTAATAAAGAATTTAATTTTTAAATATATGAGTACAGAATTTGGAAGTATATTGCAGCAAGCAATTGAAAATAAAAGTAACGATATTAATTCATTTACGTGGCGTTTTCAAAATGGAAAAGATGTTAAATTAATGGATTGTACAAGAGAAGAACTAAAAAAGTTCTGAAAGCATAGTAATGAAATGCTATATAATACTAATCGGTATAATCCAGGGAAAATAACAATTAGAGAAAATATCAATCGAATTTATAATGATTGTAATGCAGAATTATTTGTACGTTATTTGCTAACTGAATGTGAGGTTGATGCACTTAAAACTCGCAAAGATATTCTTGATTATATAAATCAACGTAAATCAGCAGATAATCTGTCTTTATCTGATTCAATTGCAACAATATTTACAGGACTTCCAGCAATTTATGAAAAGATTACACTTGCAAAGTTAATGGATGCTTGTTTTGATAAATTAGAAATTATTAATAAAAAGATGATTTCTGATAAGTTTATTTTAGCGCAAGGTATCTGATTGACTGATGCAGAAAAGGAAGAATTAACTGAGTATGATAGTAATGGTAAAATGCGTAATCGTATGGATGTAATTAAGGAACGTTTAATTATTAATCCTGAAATTAAATTAAGAATATGTCCTACTGGACTTTCTTATTCAGAATTTCGAGCATTGCGTCAAATGCCAAATTTACCTAAAATTGTTGATCTTCCTTCTGTTACATTGAAGACACTGCGAGATAAAATATTACTATTGTTAAATAACGATCTCGATTATCATATACATAAGTGGGAGACTATTAAAAACAATATTCAACGTGTAGCAGAATATAAAAATTGGAGTTTAGATATTAACTAATTTAATTTTATAAATTCCAAATCAATTTTAATTTTTTCTAATTTATTAGGTTTAATTATAAATAATTACTAATTTTGTTAAAATTAAATTTACCGCTACTAGAGGAATTATGTTTAATTAATAGTCCATCTGGTCTTGAATTCCCAATGACAACATATATTATAAACTATTGTTATCAAATTAAAGGAATTCAATATAAAATAGATAAAGTAGGAAATCTGTTTATTACAAAAAATACAACTTCTCCTAAGACGTATCCTTGTTTAATAGCACATATGGATGAAATACATAATCTTAATATACCTAGAAAAATTATGCTTAAAAATAATTTAATCTGAGCTGTTACAGAGGATACTAAACAACCTTGTGGATTAGGAGCAGACGATAAGTTTGGTATTTGTATTATTTTACAATTATTAAAAATATTACCTGACATCAAAGTGTGTTTTACTGTACAAGAAGAATCTTATGGTATAGGTGCTATAGAAGCGCAATTAAATTCAGAATTTTTTAGCAATATTAGATTTATGATTGAGCCTGATAGACGAGGAAATTCTGATATAATTGTAGAAACAAATTGCTTAAAAATAGCCTCTGACGAGTTTCTTGAAGATATTTCAGATTTACTACAAAAATATAAATATAAGCCTGCAATTGGAACATTTACAGATATTGGCGTATTAAAAGAAACAGTTAATGTTTCTGCTATTAATTTATCTTGTGGATATTATAAAGAACATACTTCAAGAGAATATGGACGCTTAAATGAATTAGAAAAATGTTTAAATCTTATTTATGATATTATAAATAAAGCTATAAAAGTATATGTTCATGATTCTCCTGATAAAGCGTATTGTTCATGGTATTATGATACCTATGGAGATGATGGCATTAGTAATTTAGATAATTATTCAACTATTTCATACGCAGAAGCATCTTACATTTGTCATAACTGTAAAGAGCACGATTGTAGTAAATGTAAAATTTGGGAAATTGCTCGATAGAACAACTCGACAAAAAGAAAGCATTAAACGATGATTAGATAATAACGGTAAAGGGATATTAGAATGCACTACAGGTTATGGTAAGACATTTTTATCTATAATGTTAATTCAGTCAATGTTAAAATCTAATCCTGATGCTCAGGTTCTTATAAGTGTTCCTACAGAAATACTAAAAGAACAATGAGATAGACAGCTTATTAAATATCATTTATTTAATAGTTGTAAGGTTGAAATTATTAATACAATTATTAAAAAAAGATATTTTGTAGATTTATTAATTATTGATGAAATCCATACTGCCTGTAGTCCAACTTTTATTCAGATATTTAGCGCTGTAAAATATAAATATATATTAGGTCTAACAGGAACTCTTGAACGATTAGACGGTAGACATAAACTATTAGAAAAATATTGTCCTGTTGTTGATAGAGTTACTGTAGAAGAAGCTATTGAAAATAATTGATTATCTGATTATCGAGAGTATAAAATATTACTCAAAGTTGATTTAAGTGAGTATTGAGAGTTAAATAAAAAGTTTAACTCGTATTTTTCTTTTTTTAACTATGAGTTTGACACCGCAATGGGATGTGTAACAAATATTATTAAACGCCGTGCATATGCTAAACATATGGGAGTTTCATACGATCAAATAACAGCAATAGCTATGGATTGGTTGAGGTGTTTAAAGAAACGGAAAGACTTTGTGATGAAACATCCGAAAAAATTAGAAATAGCACATAAAATATTAGAGCATAGACAGGATTGTAAATGTATTACTTTTTCTGCAACTATTGCTGAAGCTGAGAAAATAAAATATGGGTATACATTACATAGCGGTAAAACAAAGAAGAAAAATAGATTAACTTTAGAAGAGTTTTCAAGTTTACCAGTTGGTGTATTAAATACTAATAAAGCAGCAGATTTAGGACTAGATGTTCCAAACTTAAGTGTAGCAATTATACTTAGTGGAACTAGCGCATCTATCCAAAAAAATCAACGTTTAGGCAGAATACTAAGAAAAGAAGGCGATAAAGTTTCAGAAGTATTTAGTCTAATTATAGCTGGAACAATGGAAGAAAATTGGTATTCAAACTCTTCAACTCATTCTTATATAACTATTACCGAAGATCAACTAGATGCAGTTTTAAATAGACAGCAAATTGAAACTAGACAAAGAGATACAATTAAAAGTATTGAATATAGATTTTAACAATTCCACAAACTAAACATCTAATAAACTAGAGCTAAAAGTTTGAAGTTAATTTTTGATTAACAAAATTAATTTTAGTGGAATTAAATACAATTATAAATATTCTAATTGAATATAATATTACTGCTGATGAGTTACTATTAATTTATTTAACTTTCTTAGCTCAAGATGAAGAAGGCCATCCAGAATATCTTTCTAAATGATTAAATAATGGAGGACAAAAATATCTGAAACCTTTATTTAATTCTTTAAAAGAAAAAGGAATTATAAAGAAAAACTATAATCCTGATAAATATATTCCTAATGATATAGAATTTAATCAGAATTTTATTAAAAGCTATATTAAACGTTCTGGAGAATTAGGTAAAGAATTGTTTGATAACTATGAACCTTTTTGTACTGTAAATGGAAAAGTATATAGTTTAAGAAACATTTCTAAAAAGTTTTACTCTTTAGATGAATTTTATTTTTATTATTCTAAAACAATTGGACATTCAAAAGAAAAACATAAAGAAATTATGGATTTATTAGAATGAGCAAAATCTAATAAACTTATTAAAAGTGGAATATTAGAATTTGTTGCAAGTTGTAAATGGAATGATTTAAAATTAATGAAAGAAAAGGGAATTACTCCTGAAACAGTTTCTTCATTTGATGTATATGAAAGTATGTAATTCATGAGCGATATTGGAATTCTTTGAAAACTAATTGAGGACGGACGTAAGGGAAAAAACATTGGTACATCAACTGGTCTTTCAAAATTAGATAAACTAATAGGAGGAATTCAAGATAGTCGCTATTATTTAATATCTTCTCAAAGTAGTGGAGGTAAAACTTCACTCGTATTGTTTTTTATGTATCAAATGCTACGTAATAGTACAGATCCAGTATATTTTATTTATTATAGTCTTGAATTAGGTAGTGAAATCCTATTAGCTAAATTAATGGCTTTGTATTGTGCGGAAGAATTTGGTATTTATTTAACGACTAATAATGTTCTTTCGTTTGATTCAATATTAACTGATGAAAATTATGAATATTTACGAAAGGCAAAAGAGTGAATACAGAGTATTGAAGATAGATTAATTATATTTGATTCTGGTTTATCTGCAAGAATTCTGTATAAAACTACTATTCCTATACTTCAAAAGCTTGGAAAGATCGAGGAAATAGATGGAAGAGAAATCTATATTCCTAATAATCCCAATCAGAAGGTTATTGGGGTTATAGATCATGCTTTGCTAGAAATGGCACTTTAATTAGAAATAATTATTGAAAAATCAAACAATATCGGTAAAAGCTAAAATAAAAATTAAATAGTAATATTTGTATTTCTTATTTAATTAATGTAACTTTGATCAATAAAAATAGTTACAATAAAAAATTAAAATATGGGAAAACAAATTACTACTGAATTTTTGAACAAATTAATCCAAATGTATGAGAGTGGAATGTCAATTAGTGCAATTAATTCCACTTTTCATACAGATGCTTATTATCATTTTAAAAAACATGGAATTAAAATTCGATCTAGTGGTGAACAAAGACGGATAAGCAGAAAAAATTGTATTACAATTAATTGAGATTGTAAGAATGTTAATAATGGCATAGAAGCATATATTATTGGGTTATTAATGGCGGATGGGTCGTCTAGTGGTAAACAAATTGTTCTTTGTCTTAAAGATTCCGATTCTTATTTAGTAGAAAAAATAAAAAATTATTTTTCTCCTGAAATAACACTTCAAAAAAGAAGAAATAACGTCGGATTTGCTATTTCCTCTCAAATTATTTGTGAAAATTTATCTCAATATGGAATTAAAGTAGGAAAAACTTACTCTGAATTATCGATTCCTTCTAATCTTTCTATTGATTTAATTCCACATTTTATTAGAGGATACTTTGACGGAGACGGTTCGATTTTTGTATGTAAAGTTAAAGGAGTCCCAAAATATTTAAAAGGAAATATTTGTTCTCCAACTAGAAATATTTTAGAAGAAATACAAGAAAAATTAAAAATATTTGGGATTGATTCTACAATAAATCTAGAAAAAAGATCAGGAAAAACAATATGAATACCGTCTGGAACAAACGAAACTGTTGCATCTTGTGATATGTATCGGCTTTTTATACGCAAAAAAGAAAGTTTAAAAAAATTTTATAAGCTGATATATACAAATGCAGACTTTTTTCTTTTACGTAAGAAGAAAGTATTTGATGATTTTTATCATGCTAATACCGAGATAAGCTTAGAAACTAAAGAGTCTAAGCTATCGTAGAGCATAGAAACTGAACCTAAGAAATTAGAATAAAATGTTTCCAAGAGTGTTTGACATCTTACTTAAATGAAGATGAAAATGTATGCCGAACTTATAGGAAACTATAAGAACTGGAAGATAAAAAACTTCTAGGATAACAAAATTGATTAAAATTAGAAGAAGGTAGGAAAATAAAGGAAGAAATTGATTTAACATCTTCTTATATGGTAACGCTTAAGCGTAAATATCGAATATCTTGATTTATGATTATGCAGCAAAATAGAGAATCGTCTTCTATGGATAGAAGAAAGGCTGATTTATCTGAACCAGGTTTAAATGATATTATGGCTTCAAGTGCTCCTGTAAACGATAGCGATGTAACCTTACAAATATTTTATCCTGCTAGAGAAAAACTTTCTACTTGTAGAGGATATAAAATATTAGGTGAAAATGGAGGAGGATTAAGAGACACATATAGAGGGTTGATTATAAGTAAAAATCGATATGGAATTGCTAATCAAGTCTTAAATTGTGGATTTTATGGCTCCGTAGGTTGGTGAACAGAATTACCTTTACCCGAACAAATTACTGATATAAAATTAATTAGAGAACCTTCTCTAAACATTCCGTGTAAAACAAAACGTATTATACAACAAGATTTATCAGAAAATGATATAGATAAAAAGATAATAAGAACTAATACTGAATATACGTTTTAATTATGGAATTGCCAAAATCTAAACTACCTGCAGAAACACAAGATCCGAGAAATTTAATTATATTCTCAAAAGTTAAACAAGGAAAAAGTTCAGCTCTTGCAGAACTTCCCAATAACTTGATGCTTGATACTGAAGGTGGATTAGCATATATTGAAGCACTTAAAGTTAGAGTAACGTCTGTAAAAGATATTAAAGAAGTTTGTCAAGAAGTAATTAAAGCTGGAAAACCTTACGATTTTATTACAATCGATACAGTTACAGCGTTAGAAGATATAGTTAAACCTTTAGCATTACATCTGTATAAACAAACTCCTGCTGGAGAGAAGTTTACTGGTACCGACGTTATTGACGCGGCAATGGGAGCTGGGTATAAATTTATGAGAGATGCTTTAGAGCAAGTTATTAATATGGTTGCTAAGTGTACTCGAAATGTAATACTTGTCTGTCATGCTAAAGATGCAGCTATTGCAAATAGTGATTTAACAGCGAAGCAAATTGACCTGTTAGGTAAAATTTTGCCGTCTATAAAAGTGATTTTATAGATAATGATTGGGCAATATCGGCGAAGGCTAAACAGTTTATTAAAGATGCCTATAATATTGATCTTGATAAAATGCACGCTAACGCCGAGATAACTAAAGAAATTAAAGAGTCTTTAGTATCGTAACGCATAGGAAATGAAACTTAAATTAAGAATATAATTTTCCCACGAGTGTCCGATGCCCTTAACAAATAAAGTTGTGGGTGAAAACATATGCTGACCTTATAGGAAACTATAAGAGGTAAAGGATAAAAAGCCTTTACGATAACAATGTGAAAACAGGACGTATTTTAGCTTCTAAAAGCGATGCAATTGGGTTAACTTAAGAATGCCCCTTTAATTAGTAATAATTATCGAAAACCTCGTATATGCTGGAAACTCCTTAGAGCTTAATCTACCAAAGTGTAAAAATGATTAAGATTGGACAATCAGCAGGCGATTAAAATAGCCTCAACGACTACAAGGAGGGTTCCTAAATTAGGAATATGATATAGTCTGATCTATATAGAAATATATAGTTGATTCGTAATAGAATCAGATTACAAATGTAATTGAACAAAAATGATTTGTATCGCGATGATGAATCTAACACTATTTTAAGCTTCAATACTAATGATAAATTTGTTGAATGTGGAGCAAGACCTGCTCATCTTAGAAATAAAGATATTGTTTTAGGTAAATATCAAGAAGATGGAACAGTTGTTTATGATTGGACTCAAATTTATCCTTCGTTAAGAAATGCTTAAAATATCATTTGATTTTGATGAAACAACTAAAAAGGTATCAAATTTAACTGTTACTAATTCGACTTCTGTTACTGTTAAACGAGATACTACTGGAAAAGCTATTGTAGAAGTTACTGCAAATAAATTAATTATTTCAGATACTGCTTTAGCTTTCCTAGATGCTAATCCTGAAGATAGAATATCTATCAATTATTTTCAGGAATCAAAAGAAAAAACATTTCCTGTAATTGCTAAATCTGAATATTTTACAGATAAAAAAGCAGGAAATAAATTAACAAAATCTAATACTGTGTCTTTTAGAGGAAATCAAAGGACAATATTATTAGAATATGGAACTGTTTTTGAATTACAACCATTTAAAGAACATATATTTAAACTAGCTCCTTTGAACGATAGTGATTCAGAAATAGTTTCAGAAGAATTAAAAGATGAAGAAATTGAGTTAGAAGATATTGCAAACGAAATTATTACTAACTCTACAGTTTCTGATGAAGAAGATTCTCTTCCGTTTTAATTAATACAGAAAAATTAATAAATTATTATAAATTAATATAACTATGGGAAATATGTTTGATATGGGTGCAGTTGCAACTGCACGAGTGGTAGAAAATAATCGTCTTAAATGTGGAATTCATGATGTAATATTTAAAGGGATTGAACGTGGAGAGGACTTTGGTCCTAATGCAGTAGGTACTATTGATATTCATTTTGAAGCTGTAGACGGTTCTGGTATTTTCGATGATAAGATGTTTGAACCAACTTCGACTGAACGTAAGACTACAACTGATCGTAATGGAGTTGAACGTGAACAGGCTTCTCCTGCTGAACAATTTATGGCTAAATGTAAACAACTTATTATGGCCTTGAATCCTGAAGCTGGTGAAAAAATTGAAAAAGGAGAGGCTCAGTTTAAAGCAAGTTCGTTTGATGGTATCGTAAAACTTTTGAAAAAGATTCTCGATTCAAAAGTTGGTACACAAACTCAAATTAAACTGCTTCCAAATAAAAATGGATATGCAAGTCTTCCTAGTTATGTAGCTAGTATTAATAGAGAGGGGATTGTTTATATTAGTTCTAAAGTAATTGGCAAGGATTTGACTCTTTCTTCATATGAAATGTCTCGAATTCAAGCTGCTGCCACTGCAACTCCAACAAATATGACAAAATCTGATAATGTACTAAGTGATATGAAATCAGATTTTGGAGCAGCAGATGTAAATGAAGATGATGACCTTCCCTTCTAGTATTTAAATATATTTAGTGAATTATACATTAGAACCGACAGTTACCAAAGAATTGATTTTATCAAAAGTGCGAGAAGAAACTCTAATGGAGCATTATTTAGGTATTCCTGTCAAAAAAGGCTTATTTAAGTCTCCACTTAGAGTTGATTCTCGTCCAACTTGTGCTTTTTACAGAAATAAAAAAGGTACAATTATCTTTAAAGATTTTCGAGGAGATTTTTCTGGAGATTGTGTATCGGTAGTAATGTATAAATTTGGCTGCTCTTTTTACAAAGCATTACAAATAATTGCAAATGATTTTGGAATAATCTCTAGAAAAGATTTAACTATTAATCCATCAAAAATTAAGAAATATTCTGAAACGAAGTTTGAAGATAAAGGTAATGCTATTATTCAAGTAGAGTTAAAAGATTGAAATAGATTTGAATTAGATTGGTGACAATCGTTTGGAATCTCGCAGGAAACTTTAAAGAAATTTAGAGTTTACTCATGTAAAAATGTGTTTTTAAATGGAGAAATATTTCACTTATATAAAGAAAACCAGCTAGTATTTGGATATTTTGGAGGAATAAAAGATGATATAGAACAATGAAGAATCTACTATCCAGGTAATAGAAAATATAAGTTTATTTCTAATTGAAAACAAATTCAATTACAAGGTGCTAAACAACTTCCAAGAAATGGTGGAGAATATTTAGTTATTACAAAATCTCTAAAAGATGTAATGACTATATATGAATGTAGTAATCTTCCAGCTATTGCTCCAATTTCTGAAAACTGTTTTATAACTGATTCCCAATATCAACGTTTAAAAGCTAAGTTTAAGAAAATTGTTTTATTCTATGATTCGGACATTGCTGGGATTTCTAGTATGAATAAGATTAGAAAAAAATATCCAGATTTATTTATTATATTTATTCCGAGAAAGTATCATTGTAAAGATATTTCAGATTTTTATAAAAAGTACGGATTAGATAAAACAATTAATTTAATTAATATAGCAAAACAATATATTGATGAAGAAGACAGTATCAGAAGAAATAAAACCAAAGAGGAAACGATCTAAAGGATATTCTAGAGTCAAAGGACATTCGTATGAAATTAGAATAGCTAAAGAGTTAAGAGAACTAGGATTTACTGGAATAGTAACTTCAAGATCTGAAAGTAAAAGAGCAGATGATAATAAACAGGATTTAATTGATACAGAACAAAAACTACCTTTAGGAATACAACTAAAATGTGTACAAAATACTCCTAGTTATTTTAAGATTAGAGAAGAATCATCTATTAATAACGAAGATTTCGTATTAATCTGAAATAAACAGGAAAAGAAGGAAATAAATATTTGTTCTGTTGGAGAAGCTGTTATTATGGATAAGAAACTATTTTATAAGCTTATTAAAAAATATTATTTGTAAACTAAATAGGAGATCTTTTGATCTCCTATTTTATTTTATTAAAATATGAAAATTATTATTCAATCTTTTGGAGATATTATAACTAATTCTAGTACTGAAACCTCTTGTATAAGTAATGGTTCAACTAGTGATCTACAATTACTTATTGATACTATTTTAAAGGTTTATGGTATAAATAATTCATCGATTATTGT
>ULXN01039862.1_pt1 | contig 49199 bp, 42 predicted proteins | sample 1961311 | NCBI WGS metagenome assembly ULXN01 (sample SAMEA4835839, study PRJEB28245) | human gut metagenome | biome: gut microbiome; material: fecal sample | place: Denmark | collected 2008 | reverse complement strand
TGGCGAATAATATACGTTTTGCCGACCTGACGCGCCCCGTCAACCAGTAAAATCTTTTTGGAATCGGATTGTAAATGTTCTTCTATAACCGATTGAATTTTGCGAAAAAGCATGCTATTATCTCCGTTCGATTCGTTACGATAATAGTATAATACACTTTTTAACACTTTTCAAGCGTTTATAGGCGCAGAAATCTATACTTTTCAAATAATATTGCGCACATAAAATCACACTTTTCAAAATTTTGTCGAAAAAGCGTAACCCCGTAAGATTTTTACTCTCTTTCAAGCCTTGCGCGAGAAAATACTTTGAACACTTGGATAGGAAACTCAAAAAATGCAACCGATTTTTCGTAAAGAGTTAACTAAATGGGCGCAACTGATTTACTACCATTTTACTACCATTGGGGCAGAAACGGGCAGTTTTCGGGCTGTTCGGACAGTTTTTTCGGAAAGAAAAATTATTGCCGAAAGAGGCGAAAATTTCGTTTGCAATTTTACCACCATTTTGCAAATCTTTACTACCATTTGATTTTCGGTCTTTTTGGTATTTGCATAAATATTCTTAAAAACGCATACAATCATAGAAAAAATGCACAAATCACCGCGATTTGTGCATTTTTATGTGGAGCTGTTAGCGGGATTTGAACCCGCGACCTCGTCCTTACCAAGGAGCGGAGCCGAAACACGTCAAAGGAAAAACAGACCACAATATACGGAAATGTGTTTGCTATAAAGCACAAGATATGGTATAAAATCTTCTATTTAAGGAAAAACGCGGAGCAATAGCAAACACCCCTAAAATGGCAATTTGTTTGCTATCGTTTGCTATTTTTCCGTTTTAGGGCGTTTCAGACAGTCAAAAACAGGTTTTTTATAGGTAAAAACGGGGCAATTTTGCCCCGTTTTTTGGCTTGTTTTGAAACAATAGCAAACAACTATTTCGACAAAATACCCGAAAAAATCTTTCTCAGCCGAACAAAAAATTTATTGATATTATTAAATTATACTTGCAATTATTATAATTTTGAGTATAATATTAGATAAGAACCTTTCGGAGGTACGAAATGCAAAAATTCGTCAACCGTGCAAAAGAGTTAGATGCGTTGGAAAAACAATATTATTCAAACGAATCCTCCCTCGTCATCGTCTATGGAAGGCGGCGTGTCGGAAAAACGGCGCTTATCGCGGAATTTTTGAAAAGACATTCGGATTCCCTGTATTTTCTTGCGACCGAAGAATCTGAAATGCAAAATTTGAATTACTTCAAAACGCAGGTTGCCGAGTTTACGGGCAACGAACTTTTGAAGTCCGCCGCCGTTGACTGGTTTACTGTTTTCAAAACGCTTGTCGAATATAAGACGGAAACGAAAAAAATAATCGTGTTCGACGAGTTCCAATATATCGGGCAGTCCAATTCGGCATTCCCGTCCGTTATGCAAAAGGTCTGGGATACGCTGCTTAAAGACGCGAATGTTATGTTGATTTTGTGCGGCTCGCTCGTATCGCTCATGAAGTCGCAGACACTCGATTACAGTTCTCCTCTTTATGGCAGACGCACAGCACAAATCAAACTCAAACAAATACCGTTCAGCCATTATCATGAATTTTTTGAAGGACGGGAAAATAACGAACTGCTCCCGTTTTATGCGGTGACGGGCGGCGTTCCGAAGTATATCGAAACTTTCTGTAATTATACTGATATTTTCGAAGCAATCGAAGAAAACGTGCTTAATTCGCAGAGTTTTCTCTATGAAGAGCCTTACTTCCTCTTACAAAAAGAGGTAAGCGAAATCGGCAGCTATTTTTCACTCATTAAGGCGATTGCCATGGGTAACCGCAAGCTTTCCGATATAGCAACAAATCTCGGTTTGAAACAGACGGGGCTTACAAAGTATCTGAAAGTTTTGATGGACTTGGATCTTGTTGAACGCGAAGTTCCCGTAACGGAGACGGCTCCCGAAAAGAGCAAAAGCGGACTGTACCGCATAGCCGATAACTTTATTGCTTTCTGGTTCAAGTTTGTCTATCCCTATCGTGCCTATCTTGAAAAGGGTGAAACCGCTTTCGTTCTGTCGCAAATCAAAAAAGGCTTTGCTCAGAACTATGCGTCTTTTGTCTATGAGGATGTCTGCCGTGAAAAAATGTGGGAGCTTTCCGCCGCGAATACTTGGAGCTTCCACTTTGATAAAGTCGGCAGGTATTGGGGAGCGAAAGCGGGCGAAATCGACATCGTCGGCATTGATACCGCGAACGGCAACCTTGTGCTTGGCGAATGCAAATACACAACCTCACCCAAAGGGTTATCCGTTTTGCATACTTTGCAAGAAAAGTCCGAAGCCATGCTCAAACTCACGCAGACGAAAAACGTACAGTATATTCTTTTCAGTACGGCAGGCTTTACGCAGGGTTTAATTGACGAGGCGGGAAAAAATCCAAATATAAAACTAATAGAACGCTTATAAAATTAAAAAATTGTGAGGTGTATTATGGCATATAAATTTGCCAAGCAAAGCGAAGTCAAAGAACTTGAAAGCTGGTGTATGGATATACTTCATGCGGTTCAAGAAGAAGTTAGAGATTATTTTACTTTCGACATAAGACTTATTGGAAGCGGAGACAAAAGGCTTGTAACACAAAATAGCGACGAATCTTTTGACTTGGATTATAACATTATTTTACAAAGAGATAAAAAAGGTTTGTTAAACAATCCAAAACAGATTAAAGATATTTTTGTCAGTCGATTCAACAAAATATTAAAGGAATGTGTTTCCGATTATACACATACGTGCGACTCAACCTCTGTGATCACGGTCAAACTAATTCGCAACAATAAACTTCACTTCTCATTTGATGTTGCTATTGTCGTAGAAGGTGATGACGGTCTATTTTACAGACTAATAAATGATAAATCGACAGGAAGGTATATTTGGAATCAAGTTAAGCAATCATCGAATTATTTTGAACGCTTTAAAATCGTTAAAGAAAATGGTGATTGGCTTAAATTTAAACAGCGGTACCTTGTATTAAAGAATTTACACTTAAAAAAACAAGATGGAGTTAAATCATTTTCTGTTTTTCTTGAAACGCTAAATGAGTTTGTCAAATGAACATGACTGAAAGAGAAAAAATTTTTTATCAAAATCTAATCATAAGCGATGAAGATAATACACGCATTGCAAATTACCTAAAAACCAAAGGTATCGAAAAACACATTTTGATAAAAGAGAAATTGCTACCATGGAGTGAAAGTGGAAATATCGAATATACAAAAGTAGCCTCTACTTATAGGTATGATAAACGTATTCGTCTTGTATTGTTTAAGTATTTATCTTACCTTGAAGAGTTTTACAGAGCTATTATACTTGACCATTACATAAATGAAGTACGACAGCGATTTTGGATAACCGAATTAAGAAAAAAACTTAAAGATAATAGTAATAATTTGAATGATGCGTTAGAGCATCTTGATTTTTCATCGTTGCTAATTCAAAGTCAAAAATTACCAAAAGCAATAAAAAAGCTATGCCTATTCCCTTCCGGTAGACATTTAACTGATAACTTTTTCGCTTTGAAGGAATTAAGAAATGCCGTAATGCACAATAAATTCTTATTACTCTACCGAGGTTTTAATGAATGTTATGTTCAAGGTGTAGACGGTGAAAAAAGTGCTAATTTGAAAGCAAATATTTTGAATTTAATTCAATTTTTGCCGCAAGAAGTTGGGACGCAATGCAAAAAAGATATTAACGACTGCAAAGAAGATAGGAATAAATCAAATGACACAACGTGGGACTTGCCCCCTCAAATTGTTATCACATTATAAAATTAGAATTTCAAAAGGAAACTACTATGGCAAATTCGATGAAAGAACAAGAACGCGAAGAATTACATAAAGCAATTTGGAACATTGCCAACGATTTGCGCGGCAGCGTTGACGGCTGGGACTTCAAGCAATACGTTTTGGGGTTCATGTTTTATCGCTACATCTCGGAAAACATAACCGACTATATCAATGCGGGCGAATATGAAGCGGGCAACACCGCTTTCAACTATGCCGACATTTCAGACGAAGAAGCCGAACAGGTACGCGATGATATGGTCAAGACAAAGGGCTTTTTCATTCTTCCCAGCCAATTATTTGTCAATGTGCGCAAAAGAGCGAAAAGCGACGCTGACCTGAACGAAACGCTCGAAAAGATATTCAAAGCAATCGAAGGTTCGGCGCAAGGTACGGACAGCGAAGAAAACTTTAAGGGACTGTTTGACGATGTTGACGTAAATTCCAACAAACTCGGCGCGACGGTCGCAAGAAGAAATGAAAAACTCGTCAAATTGCTCGACAGCATCGGCGATATGAAACTTGGCGACTATAAGGATAATACAATCGACGCTTTCGGTGACGCCTATGAGTTCCTGATGGGCATGTATGCAAGCAATGCGGGCAAAAGCGGCGGCGAATACTTTACCCCGCAGGAAGTTTCCGAGCTTTTGACGAAACTCACCGTTGTGGGTAAAACCGAAGTCAATAAGGTGTACGATCCCGCTTGCGGCAGCGGCTCGCTCCTTTTGAAGTTTGCAAAAATTCTCGGCAAAGAAAACGTGCGGCAAGGCTTTTTCGGTCAGGAAATCAATTTGACAACGTACAACCTCTGCCGTATCAATATGTTTTTGCACGACATCGATTACGACAAGTTCGACATTGCCAACGAAGATACGTTGACAAAGCCCCAGCATTGGGATGACGAACCTTTTGAAGCGATTGTTTCCAATCCGCCGTATTCCACCAAATGGAAAGGCAGCGACGATCCTCTGCTTATCAACGATCCTCGCTTCTCCCCCGCCAGCATTCTCGCCCCCAAGAGTTATGCGGACATGGCGTTTATTATGCACTCGCTCTCTTGGCTGGCTACGAGCGGCGTGGCGGCTATCGTTTGTTTCCCCGGTATTTTCTATCGCGGCGGCGCAGAACAGAAGATACGCAAATATCTCGTTGAAAACAACTTCATCGACTGTATTATACAATTACCCAGCAATTTATTTTTCGGCACAAGCATTGCTACTTGTATTATGGTGCTGAAAAAATCGAAAACGAGTAACGACGTGCTTTTTATCGATGCAAGTGCGGAATGCGTGAAAGTTACCAATAACAACAAGCTGACCGATACAAATATAGAAAATATATTGCGGCTTTTTACCGAGCGTAAGGACGTGGAATATACTGCCAAAGTTGTGCCGAACGCTGCGATTGGTGAAAACGATTTTAACCTGTCCGTCAGCACTTACGTTGAAAAGCAAGACACGCGGGAAAAAGTCGATATAAAAGAGTTGAATAATCAAATCGCCGAAATCGTCGCCCGCGAACAAGTCCTGCGCGACGAAATTGATAAAATCATTGCAGAGATTGAGGAGTAACCAATTTGTTTGCTGACGAGATTGCACGCGAAAAAGTCAATAAACTTATAGAAGCTATAAAAAATAAAGATAGCCAAAAAATCGAAAAAGCAAAATATGAGGTTTTGTGTGATTGCGCGAATTTATTCGATTTAGTAACAAATTACATAGTATTAGATAAATTCGGAGTAAATTTTGATTTTGGCACTTCCGTTATTAAAAAAGGAACAAAATTATATAGAATAAGAAGATTTAATAGTAATACAGACTTCAATGAACCTTCGCAATGGACAGCTCCACCACTCAAGCCTCACAACAGAGCGAATAAAAAGGGGCAAGAAGCTCTTTACTTAGGCAGTACGGAAACCATTTGCTTATTTGAAACGCATATGCAAACAGGTGAAAAGTATGCATTGGCGACATATGAATGTACTGATGATATTGAAGTGGGCGGATTTTGTTTATATAAAAAAGATTTATATCATTTTATAGCGGGAGTTACATTAAACGCATGTTTAATAGCACCGTCAAGAAATGAAATAAATAAAGAACTGTTCGAATATTTAGATTCATTTTATGGCGATTTGCAGCCAGATGATATTAGAGACTGGAAAAATAATTTTGATTTACCATTGCAATTTGCCGTATTGAATAAACGTAATCAATATTATGAAACAACGAATTGTATTACAGATATTTTACGTAAACAAACCCCATGCGGAATAAGATATAGTTCCTGTTATTTGCCTATGGAAACACTCGGTATTGTTTGTAGTGATTTCAATGTTGTTCTTTATAAAGAAGGATAAGCAAAGTTAAATTTATAAGGGCGGATATAAAGACGAACGAACAGAAGCTATCTGATGTCGATTCAATTAAAATTGTTTGCGAAATCTCTAAGAAAGCGAAAAATAAAACAAATAGCTGATGTCGTGTAGTATATAAAGGGAAATAAGATGCAAAGGCAACAAGAAAAAGAGTGTTTTGAGCGAGTTAAAAAATTAGCAAAGGATAAAAATGATACAAGATTGCTTTCTTTTTTGTATAAGGCAACCGCAAATTCTGAAAGTAGTCTATTCCCCGATTTTTTGTTTGACGGCGGATTTATTGAGCATTTTCAGGTGTCCGCAGCAAATGAAAACAAAAAAGGCTCTAAACACAATATCGCAGTCAATGATTTTGAACGGGAAAGTAAAGAAACTTTCGAGCAAGAAAAAATTGAGTTCCTGCAATCTCCACCTCGTAAAAACCCTGTTATTGGCACTTACGATTTGAAAGTTACAAAGCATGAAATGGTTTGCCCCGCATATAACTACGAAAGTTTTGTAAAATCGTTTAAGCGCAATTTTGAAAAACATATAAACAGTCTGCAAAAATATACGGGCGATAAGACTAACGGAATATTTTTGATAGAACTTGTCGGGGCAAATATAACGGTAATGCAAAACGGACGGTTTTTAAAATTTTATCGTTTGGCGATCGATCAAGAATTGCTTACATATATCAATCAATATACCGAGTATTTGAAGTTTATAATTTTTGCAAGCGCAGATAGTTATGAAATATTAGAATTGAATGAAATTCCCAAACTGCTGTACAATCTCCCTCATGGATTAACTTTCGGCGTTGGGAGATTTATAAACGAAAAATTAAGCCTTTTTATAGATATTTGAGAGGACGAAAATGAGTAAACTTGAAGAATTGATACAAAAACTTTGCCCGAATGGGGTGGAATATAAACCTCTTGGAGAGTTGTGTGAAATAAAAAAGGGAAAACAACTTAATAAAGACGGTTTGTTAGAACAGGGAAAATACCCCGTGATCAACGGTGGTATAAATCCGTCAGGCTATTGGAACGAATATAATTTTGAAAAAGATTTAATTACTATTAGCCAAGGCGGGGCATCTGCTGGATATGTAAATTTTATTACAACAAAATTTTGGGCAGGTGCACATTGCTATGTATTGGTTAATCCCAAAAATTGCCTAAATTATCGTTTGCTTTATCATATAGTTAAAAATTATGAAAAGGAATTGATGTCGGCACAAGTTGGTGCTGGTATTCCGAGTGTGTCAAGCAATAAATTAGCAAGTTTGAGTATCCCTGTGCCGCCGATTGAGGTGCAGGAAGAAATCGTGCGGATTCTGGATAAGTTTACGGAACTCACGGCGGAACTCACGGCGGAACTCACGGCGAGGAAAAAACAGTATGAGTTTTATAGGGATCAATTATTATCGTTTAACGGTATAAATAATACTACAAATAATCGTACCGGGGGGGGGGTATAACCACCTCTTAAATTGCCAAATAAAATGGGTAAGGCTTGGAGATTTAGCGTTAGTGACAAAACTTGCAGGATTTGAATTTACCAAGTATGTTAAATATTCAAACTCAGGTCAAATAATCGCTTTACGTGGATTAAATGTAAAAAACGGACAACTTGATTTGACAGATGTAAAATATATTGATGAAAGTGATTTGTCCAAATTAGATAGAAGTAAACTTAAAAAGGGTGATTTGTTGTTTACCTATGTTGGTACGGTTGGTCAGGTAGCATTGATAAATGAAGATGAGAAATTTTATTTGGCGCCTAATGTTGCTCTTATTAGAATAACTAATGAGGGCGTGTTGCCTGATTATTTGCGATATTATTGTCAAAGTAATATATTTTACAAAAAAGAGATATTGCGTTTAATACAGGCTTCTTCAATGCAAAATATTCCGATGGAGAAAATTCGAAAATTTGTTGTACCTGTTCCCCCTATTGAAGAACAAAAGCGCATTGTCGCTATCCTTGACCGTTTTGATAAACTCTGCAACGATATTTCCGAAGGTTTGCCCGCGGAGATCGATGCAAGACAAAAGCAATACGAATACTATCGTGATAAATTGCTTACGTTTGAGGAAATCGCTCAATGAAAGGAAGAATTGCCGCTATTATTGCATTTTTACTTTTTATATTCATTTTTACAAGCGGATTGTTTGAAGGCATTGTCAACTTTCTCACTTGGCTTGTTACCTTGAATATGACGCAAAGCAACATATCAATAGCGGGAGAAATTTTTGTTAAAATAGCGGCGTGGATTATTTCCTATACTGCGGTTGGCATGATATTTCATGCACTTGGGTGGTTTGATAGCGATGTTATGAAATTCGTCTATTTCATAATTTCTACACTTGTTTCCTTTATTCTCTGCTATATCGTAATGCTGTTGGAAACTTATTTGCTTTATATCGTCATTGGTTTGGGTTTTTTGCTTGCAATCGTAATCGTCCTTGCTATTGTACTCTATATCAGGCATAGAAAAGTTTAGATTGATAACCGAGGATAAAAATATGGCTTACTATAACATCGTAACACAATCGAATGAAAGCACGGTCGTGGCGGAATATACGGCAAGTTCCGTGCGCAGCGACGCATATCAGAGCGAATCCGATTTGGAGCGCGAATTTATCGCGCTGTTAAAAACGCAGGGATATGAATATTTGCCTATCCATACGGAAGCCGACCTGATCGCCAACTTGCGCAAACAGTTGGAAGTTTTGAACGGCATACAGTTTACAGACGACGAATGGAAACGGTTTTTTTCCGTACATATCGCAAACGCCAAAGAGAGCATTGCAGAAAAAACGCGCAAAATCCAAGAAGGCGACAGCCGTATCAATTTCAAGAGGGACGACGGTCTGACCAAAAATATAGCGCTGATCGACAAAGCGGACATTCACGCCAACAAGCTGCAAGTCATCAACCAATACGAAAACAATGCAGGCACTTACAAAAACCGTTACGACGTTACCGTGCTTGTCAACGGTCTCCCTCTCGTACATATCGAACTCAAACGCCGCGGCGTGGCGATACGGGAAGCATTCAACCAGATCAACCGCTATCAGCGCGACAGTTTTTGGGCGGAATGCGGTTTGTTTGAGTTTGTGCAAGTGTTCATCATATCCAACGGCACAAATACAAAGTATTACAGCAATACCACGCGCGACAACCATATCCGCGACGCGAAAAAATCGCAGAGCGCAAAAAAACAGCGGACGAGCAACAGTTTTGAATTTACTTCCTTTTGGGCGGACGCGAACAACCGCATTATTCCCGACCTGATAGACTTTACCAAAACGTTCTTTTCCAAACATACGCTTTTGAATATCCTGACGAAATACTGCGTATTTTCTTCGGAAAATATGCTGCTCGTCATGCGCCCGTACCAAATTGCGGCGACGGAAAAGATATTAAATCGAATTGAGGTTTCCAATAACTACAAACAGTACGGTACGATCGACGGCGGCGGATATATTTGGCACACGACGGGCAGCGGCAAGACGTTGACCTCGTTCAAAACCGCGCAGCTTGCTACCGCGCTCCCGTATATCGACAAGGTTTTGTTTGTGGTTGACCGAAAGGATCTCGACTACCAGACGATGAAGGAATACGACCGCTTTGAAAAGGGAGCGGCGAACAGCAACACTTCCACCGCCGTCCTCAAAAAACAGCTTGAAGATACGAATGCGCGGATCATTATCACGACCATTCAGAAGTTGGATAAATTTATCAAAAAATATAAGGGACATCCCGTCTTTGAAAAGCACGTTGTCATTATCTTCGACGAGTGCCACCGCAGTCAGTTCGGAGATATGCACGTCGCCATTACAAAGGCTTTCAAAAAGTATCATTTGTTCGGGTTTACGGGCACGCCGATTTTTGCCGTCAATGCCAACGCGGGAACAAAGCACGCCAACCTGAAAACAACCGAACAGGCGTTTGGAGAAAAACTGCACACCTATACCATCGTCAACGCAATCAACGATAAAAACGTTCTGCCGTTCCGCATCGATTATATCAAGACGATGGACAAAGAGCCTGATATAGACGATAAACAGGTCGCCGACATTGACCGCGAAAAAGCATTCAATGCGCCTGTACGTATCCGCAAAATCGTCGATTATATTTTAGATAACTTCAATCGCAAGACCTATCGCAACGAAAAAAGCTATTCTTTCAACGCGCTCACAAACATATCGGAAGTTGTTACGGCGAAAGACGCAAAAGCCGTGGAAGAAATCAAACAGAAATTGCGCCTTTCGGGATTCAACTCTATTTTCTGCGTTTCTTCCATTGACACGGCGAAACTGTACTATAACGAATTTAAGCGCCAGATGAGTGAAAATCCGAGCAGAAAGTTAAAGATAGCGACGATTTTTAGTTACGCCGCCAACGAAGAAGAGAGCGACGGACTTTTAGGGGAAGAAAATTCGGAAGACACTTCGGCACTCGACAGCACCTCGCGCGACTTTTTGGAAAGCGCGATCCGCGATTATAACGAAATGTTCCGCACGAATTACGATACTTCGAGCGATAAATTCCAAAACTACTACAAAGACATATCGCTCCGCATGAAGAACCGCGAGATCGATTTGCTGATTGTCGTCAATATGTTCCTGACGGGCTTTGACGCCACTACGCTCAACACGCTTTGGGTGGACAAAAACCTGAAACAGCACGGACTTTTGCAAGCGTATTCGAGAACAAACAGAATTCTGAACTCTATCAAGACATTTGGCAATATTGTTTGTTTCCGCAATCTGCAAAAGCGCACAGACGATGCCATCTCACTTTTCGGGGATAAAGACGCAGGCGGCATCTGCTTATTAAAAGGTTACAAAGACTATTATTACGGTTACGACGGCAAAGCCGGCTATGTTGACCTGATAGAAGAACTGCAAACCAAGTATCCGCTTTCCGAGCCGCAAATTATCGGTGAACAGGCACAAAAAGATTTTATCGGGCTGTTCGGGGCGATTCTGCGAATGAGGAATATCCTGTCCTCTTTCGATGAGTTTATCGGCAATGAAATTTTGTCCGAGCGCGATATGCAGGATTATCAGGGCAGATACAACGATCTCTATGACGAATGGCGTACTCGCCGCAAAGACGCGGAAAAAGAGGATATTACAGACGATATTGTTTTTGAAATCGAACTAATTAAGCAGGTTGAAATCAATATAGACTATATTCTGCTGCTTGTCAAAAAGTATCACGACGGACATCAGGAAGATAAAGAAATTCTTGTTTCTATTCATAAAGCCATTGATTCCAGCTTGGAATTGCGCAGCAAAAAGGCACTTATCGAAAACTTTATTGCAGGTATCAACGATGTGGACGACGTACTGCTTGAATGGCGTGAATTTGTGATAAAACAGAAAGAAATCGAACTTGCCGCCATCATATCGGAAGAAGGTTTGAAAGACGAGGAAACGAGAAAATTTGTCGAGCGGTCTTTCCGCGACGGAATTATGAAAACGACAGGAACAGACATTGATAAAATCATGCCCGCCATGTCAAGATTTGACGGTGCAAGGGAGAAGAAAAAGGATACCGTCATTCAAAGAATGCTGCTGTTCTTTGATAGGTTTTTCGGAATTTCTTGATTATTATGGCTATTATAACTTATAAATTTGCTGACGGGCATACGGAAGAAATTGAAGTGACGGATGAAGTTGCGGCAGCATTTGAACAGTTGGAAAGGTACGAAAAGAAAGTTGAACGCAAAGAAACCCGTCGGCATATTTCCTATGACAAACTTTTGGATAGCGGATTTGAATTTCCTGACGAGGGCGGAGACATTTTAGATATCCTCGATAAGGAAGAACGAGAAAAATTCGAATGGAAAGAGGAAAAGTTTCGCAGACATAATATTGACGGAAAGAAACAGGAAATCTTTTCTTTGCTTACCTATCGGCAAGCCGACGCATACTTTCGGCATAAATACCTGCATATAAAGAAAACCGAAATCGCAAAAAGTATGAACGTAACCGAAGGCGCGGTCAGGAAACTTATCAAAAAAGCCGAAGCCAACTTGCAAGAGTATAAATTGGCGCACGATAAAGAGGTCAAGCTGTTGGAAGCTATTTTCGGCTCTGTTTTATAGGGGTACGATTTTTTCGCCCCTTATGGCTATATTATGAGGGGACTTTTCTCAAAACTGAATAAAGATTGGAAAGTCAGTCCGTTATCGGGCTGATTTTTCGTTTGTGAAAGTTTTGTAAAACTTTTGCTAAAACACCCAAAACAGGCTAACTTTTTACCCCCTCTTATTCCCTTATAAGTGAGGGGGTTTTTACATGGAGGTGATTTATGAGTAAACGAGACGAAAGACAAGAACGGCTTTTGCGGTTCATCCGCAGGCGGAGCGGGCGGCGGTTTACCGTGGCGGTCATGGCAAAAGAGTTCAGCGTAAGCGAACGGACGATACAGGACGACCTTGCTTTGTTGGAAGCGTTCGGGCAAATCAGGCGCACGCCAAGCTATAACTCACTTCACCGGCAAAACGGAAACATTATTGTCTATACGGACAGCCGCAAGCGGCAATCTCATAAAACGGACGAAGGATAAAATCAACACGTTGAGGGGTGAGGTCGGATCAAACAAAAATGGAGCAAAAAGACCTATTTTTTGGAACAGGATAAGAAGTGAGACGCAGTTTGCGCCACACTTACATTCTCACGGCAAGGCGGGATACCCGCTTCCGTCCTTTGAAGGGTGAAATTTATAGCTTGCAAAAATGCCGTTGTAAGCCTTATATTGCGCGCATCGGTCAGGAAATCAAAGTAGTATTTCCCGTCGTTTACAAGCGAATTCATGCGCAGATACAGACTTATTGCGGCGTTGTTGCAACAAATAAATATGATATGGAGGTAATGTGTATATTTACAGCAACAATTCGGCAGTCAACATTGAACATCTCATTGCAGACGAGGTAAAACGGCTTTCAGCTCAGTTCGGAAAGAGTTTTCTCGATTGCGATGACATCATCAAACTTACGGGTTTAGGCAGGGACAATGTACGGGCACTTATGCGCAGCCGGCGTTTTCCTGTTACCAAAGTTGGAAAAAGACAGGTCGTGAGCATACTCAATTTTGTCGCATGGCAGATGAGCGAAAACGCAGGAGGCAACAATTATGCCGCGTAAAAAAGCCACATCAAAACGTGCAAACAACGAAGGCAGCGTCTATAAAAACAAGCGAGGACTTTGGGTGGCGCAGGCGACAATCGGCTATGATGAAAACGGCAAACAGATACGCAAAGCCGTTTCAGGCAAAACGCGTGCGGAAGCCATTGCCAACCTTGCCCCTTATCTTCCCAAAAACGGCGCCCGCAAACAGTTGATACAACAGAATATGTCTCTCCAAAATCATATGCAATTTTGGTTGATGAAGTACAAAAGGCGAACAATCGCGCCGCGCACATTTGAGCGGTACATAGTGAATGCGAAACGATATATTTACCCGTATATGGGGAATTACTTGCCGCAGAATATCTCCCCCAATCTGTTGCAGGATTTTCTCGGCGGTATGCTCGATAACGGCTATGCGCTCGATACAGTCAAGCATATCAAGTACCAGCTCGGACAATATTTTGAATACTGTATTGATGAGGAAATCATAGACAAGAACCCCGTGAACAAAGTACGCCTGCAATCACGGGAACGAAAGACAAAAGACGCCGCTGAAGAACAGGAATACAAAGCAATTCCCGAAGAACTGCGCGACCGCTTTTTACAGGCAATCGGTACAAGCGTACTGTTCAAACCGCTTTGCCTGACTTCTATGTTTGCAGGCTTGCGCATCGGAGAAGTGCTTGCTCTCAAATGGAAAGACTTCGATGAAAAGAACAAGACGCTTTCCGTCGTCCGCACACAGACGGTAGAGCCGACCTTTGACGAAAACGGAAACATTACCAAGCGGGAATACGTCGTCGGTAAGACAAAGACGGCAGGCAGCGTGCGCGTTCTGCCTATTCCGGATTTACTTGTCGAAGCATTGAAAGAATGGAAAAAACTGCGCGTAATGCAGGAGCTGATGACCAAAGCTCCCGTGAGCAAGGCTGACGATTTTATCTTTGCCAACAACAACGGAGAAATGCGTTCCTACCACGGCACACGGACAATGTTTATGCGGCTTTTGAAAAAGCACGGATTAGAAGATGCGGGCATTCATTTTTATAAGTTGCGACATACCTTTTCCAATACGCTTTTTGAAGCGCAGGAAAATCCGAAAGTTATCCAAACGCTCATGGGGCATAAAAAGGTAGAAACGACGATGATCTACAACACCGCTACGACAAATAAATATTTGCAGAAAGCGGTCGATGTGTTTGACGAGCGGTATGCTCCGAGCGAGCAACAAGTTACGGCGGCACAACCGTCTGAAAAATCGTTTGCTGCGATTTCAGACGAAAACGAAGAAAGCCACGGCGACCAATTCCTGCAAAATGTAGCGCGGCTTATGGACGAGTATGGCGTATCCACTTTGGACGAACTTATGGAAGCCATGGACGACGACCATCCGAAACCGCGACGAACAAAAGATTTTGAAATGTAGCAAATAAGTAAAAGCCATCGCCCGTTAAGGCGGTGGCTTTCATCATATTCAAAAGGAATAAAAAGCTGTTTGCTATTGTTTGCTACCGAACCCGAAAAAGGCAGTTTCAAAGCGATTTTGACCGTCTGAAAAACGGCTTTTCAAATTCCGCAGAAAGTGGAATTAAGAACTGATAAAAATAGCAAAAAATGTTTGCTACCGTGTTTGCTATTGATTTTGTGTTTTTCCTTGATTGTGTAAAACAGTGCCAAAAATAAAGAAAAAACCACAATATCTTGTGGTTTTCCTGTGGAGCTGTTAGCGGGATTTGAACCCGCGACCTCGTCCTTACCAAGGACGTGCTCTACCTACTGAGCCATAACAGCATATTGAGTTTTTCACCGATTTTTGAGGGGGTTCGGCTGCCCCGTTTTACTGCCGTTTGTTCCTTACCAAGGACGTGCTCTACCTACTGAGCCATATCAGCATATTGAGTTTTGCGCCGATTTTAAAGGGAATTCAGCTTACCCGTTTTTCGCCCCGATATTCCTTACCAAGGACGTGCTCTACCTACTGAGCCATAACAGCATATCGAATTTTCGCCGATTTTTGAGGGATTTCGGCTGCCCCGTTTTGCTGCCGTGATTTTGCCCGCACAGAGCTGAAAAGTCCGACTATGCCGCAAAGATAAGCAAACAAATTTAAAGCTATTGAATTATAGCCAAATCAATAAAAAATGTCAAGTTATTTATTAATATATTTGAAAATTGTTTAAGCTGCGTCCCGTCTGCCGCATTCGGAATATTGTCTGCACAGCAAGCTGCGTCTAACCGGCCTAAAATCCCTGTCCGCAAAAAATTTCTACCGCTCCGACTTTCGCGGCGGCGACAAAATCGTTTGAGAAGCGAAATCGGCCCGAAAAAAAGCCCCCTGCAAAGGGGGCTTCCGCGCCTTCAAAGCAAATTCGGGGAAAACAATTCGGGCGCGCGTGTGTGCGTTGATTCAACGGGACAAGGTTTCCTCGTAGCCGTTTTCGTAGGTATATATATTTTCGGTTTCCGTCTGTTGAATGAAAAAGCTCCCTCTTTCACTGTCGGTTTTGTAAGTCACTCTGAGCCGATTGTTTTTGTCCTTTATTACATGATATTTGGTTTTTGAATATCCGTCTCCGCTGTCGGACTTAAATTGCATTGTCAGTCCTTTGTCGTCGTCGTCATCCTCAAACTCGGGGTCTTCCCACTCTACCTTTGTTTTTGACACCAGGCGTCCGTTTTCGTAAATGGAATATTCGTACTCTATTTCATCGCTTTCGACGGCTTGCTCTACCTTTACGTAATTGTCGGGTGTGTCAAAAGAACGCGTAACAAATTCCATTTCCGTCTCGATTTCCGTCCCTTCTCTCTCGGTTTCGTACTTTCCGCTGACCTCAAAAACATATTCGCCCTTTACAAGCACGCCCGTCACTTTGGAACTGATTTCCACTTCCTCCACGCCGTCGTCTATTTCCGTTTCCGTTTTTGTATCTGTTTCGTCAAAATACATTACGTACTGCTCGCCCGCGACGTAAGCAATCAGCTTTTTCTGATAAACCGCAAATTCGCCGTCCTTCGATTCGTCGGGCTTTTCAAGCTCGGCGTTAAGAGCATTTCCGGAAATCAGCCCGTCGAACATATTGACGTAACGATTGAAAGAATCCATGTCCCGCGCGATTTCCTCAGGTCTGCCCGCCGTTTCGCCGGAATCGTTTTCCGTCTCCGCAACGTACAGTCCCGACGCGCCCACGCGTGCCGAAGCGAAATAACTGCCGTCTGCCGACACGCCTGCATAAATGTCGGACGCGTCCGCGCTTTGTTGTAGATAGTTGGCTCCCGCAATTGCCGAAACAAGATATACGTTTCTGTAACTTTCCGTAGCATTCTTACCGTTGCAGCCTGTCAAGGCGAAAGCGCCGAAAAGCACGGCTGCGACGGTAAGAACAAGCATAAATTTCTTCATATATGTCTCCTAAAAAAATTTTGTTTTGTTCGAACACTTATCTTACAACGCTGCGCGGTAAAAATTCCAACAAAGCTCAAAATTTTTTGAAATAAAAAATCCGAAAGGGACTTTAAGTCTCTTTCGGAAATTTTTTCAAGCTTCTTACTTTATTTCGATGCTTCTTGCGGAGTTTTTGCGCGCCTGCGCTTCGGTCGGAAAAGTCACCTTGAGAGTTCCGTTTTCATACGACGCGGAAATATCCGTCTCTTCAACGCCGCTGCCTACGTAAAAGCTCCTCGAAAAGCTGCCGCTTCTCCTCTCTCTGCGTATAAAGCGTCCCTTTTCTTCGCTTTCCTTGCTTTCGTCGCGTTTCGCGCTCACCGTAAGGTATCCTTCGCTCAACTCCACGGAAATATCGTTTTTGTCAAAGCCCGGCATATCCGTCTCGATGATTACGCTGCCGTCCTTTTCGCGTATATCCGTCTTGGGCGAAAACTCTCCCATACTCCAAAACGGACGGAAAAACTCGTCAAAATCATTTGCCGCCAAATTTGCTCTGTTGTCTCTGTTATTCAAATAATACTTCATACTTCAATCTCCTTTTTGATTTTTATTTTGGCAATCTAGTATGGAACTTGTTAGCACTCTCTATGCTTGATTGCTAACTTTATTATAATCCTTTAAAAATCGATGTCAAGCGTTTTAAAGGAACTTTTTAATAATTTTTTCCCTTTTAAAAATTATTACTACTTAAATGCGGAAAAATTAAAAAAAATTCGGAGAGCGCTTCGCCCTCCGGAAAAAACTTCTCTTTAAATATATTTAAGCACGTCGGAGTCCAACCGCAGCAATTTGCAAACTGCAACTGCGTCCTTAGGCACTCCTTTGGTTTTGTCCTCCACTTTTACCAAGCCGTAATCCATATACCGCGCCACAAGCTCCGCCCCGTCCGCGCCGCATTCGATTTCTCTGTCAAGACTCGCCAAATCCGCTCCCGACAGTCCTTTGACCTGATAAAGCGCGTTGGCGTCCGCCGACACGCCGTCAAAATGGGTTGTCAATATAAAAATACCGTTCATTTCGTTTAGCGCACGCTCCGCCGCGCGGAAAATACGGCTTCCCTCCTCGAAATTGGTGCCGCCCGCAAATTCGTCCATAAGGCAGAGACCGTACTCTCCGCTTTTCAGCTTTTGCATAACTGAATTGAGCCTGACGATTTCACCGCCGAAGGTTGACAGTCCTCTGTCCACCGACTGCATATTTTCATTCAGAATTTCCACAAACCCGAAAAGCGGCACTGTCGCCTCCGACGCGTAGACGAAAAAGCCCGCAAGCGCCAGAAGCACGTTGAGCGCGACGGTCTTCAACGCCACGCTTTTGCCGCCCATGTTGGCGCCGGTTATCAGCGTAACTCCCCTATCCGCTTCTATGGACACAGGCGTGAACGCCGCTCCTCTCAAGCCGAGCTTTTCCGCCATTTCGGGATTTGTCAGCTCCTTCAAACGCAGTTTGTCTCCCGAAACGGACGGTTTGACGGCGTTTGTGGCGTAAGCAAGCCTCGCTTTGGCAAGCGTCAAATCCAATCTGCCCGCAAGAGAGCTGTTGTAGGAAAAATCCTCCGCAAAAGGTCTGAGCAAAGAACACAGCTTTGCGCGCGCCTCTTCAAGCGCGGCTTCCTCCCGCGCCGCCGCTTCGAGATGAGCTTGCTTTGCGGCTGCGAGTCGCTCTTCGTTTTCCGCGCGCGCAAGCGCGGCGTTTGCCGCCTCCTTGTCCCTGCGCGCGGCAAACAGCTTGTCCGAAAGCCCGTCCTCCACAAAAAATCCCTCGCCCTTGTCCGCTTTGAGCAAATCGAACGCCTCGTCGGTATTTCTGAAAACAAAATCTTCAAGCCCGTATTCCGCCGACAGATTTGCGGCAATTTCCGCCGCCTGTCTGACAAGCCGCAAAAAGGCTTTGAGCTCGAAAAGCTCCACCTCGTCAAGCGTCGTATGGGACAGTCTCGCAAACGTATTGTGCAAATCCTTAAGATGAAAAAACACGCTTTCCAGACGTGAAACCTCCTTTGAGCGGCAGGCGACCGCTTTTTTCAGTCTTTCCACGTTTTCCAGCTCGGTCAACAGCTCCGCTTTTTTGTCCGGCGCAAAAAACTCCGCTTTTTTGAGTGCGTTTTTGCCCGGCGCCGAGTAAGGCTCCGCTTTGTCCAGAATATATTTGAATCCGCAAGCGCTCTTTTGGGAAAAACTCAGCTTAATCATTTTGTCACCTTAATGTTTTTTACGTTTAGAACAGGTACGTTCACGGCGTCTCTCATCTTTTTTTCAAAAGTCGCGGCGTCGTATTCGTAGCCGAAAGCGGAAAAGGGATTTACCGCGACGGCAAGCAATGCGACCTTTTTCAGTTGCAGCAGCTTTCCGCCGTCGGCAAAGAATTTTTCCGCCGCGCTCCTGTCCGCAAGCACGTTTGCGCCGTTTTCCACGACAAGGGGCACGGACAGCTCCGCCGCCGTATCCATCGCCCATTTGCGCTCGTTTGTAAGAGCGCCGGGCACGAAAATCAACCGTGTGTTTTCGGCGGGCTTAACCGACTTGTCAAGCGGCACAATCCCGTTTTCCGTCAAAGCGCACGCCGTCTCCGCTTTTTCAAGCCGCGCCGCCGTGTCGGGGTTTAAAGCGTCCGATTGCAGCAAACGTACGGCAAACGCGGTTTCGGCGACGGTAAAATCCATGTCCGCAGACAGACTTGCGCCCGAAGCAAGCACCGCGGCGTCCGCCACCTCGGGCGAACAGAGAGACTTGCGCCCCAACGCGCCGTCGAAAAACACAATGCGCGCGCCAAGTCCGAAAAAAATTTTTTTAAGCTCCGCAAGCTGCGCCACAATGGACGGTCCCGCTATCTGCACAAAGCCGTCCGAAAGAGCGCGGAACACGACAACCTCGCCGAGAGGCGTGGGAAAGCCCGTCGCGCACAGTATTTCCCTCGTGACGGTACAAAGCGGCAAAAGCCCCTTGGCAGTAGCCGCAATATCCCCTTTTTTAAGAAAAACCTCGGGCTTTGCCACATCGAACACCACGTCGTTGCTTTCGCCGTCTCTGCCTATGCTGGTTACGGCGACGCCGACGCCGTGCGCGTGAAAAGCGTCGAGAAACGCATTGAGAACGGTTGTTTTTCCCGCGTTTTTGCTCATGCCGGCAATGCAGACGCTTTTAAAGCCCTCTGCCTCTCGAAAAAGATTCATAAAAAACTCCGATACCGATATTTTACCCTTTCTCGAAGCGTATTGTCAACTCAAAAGAAAAGCAGCGTCTTTATTTGCTAAAAACTTGCTTTTCATATATAATTGATTACGGAACGAAATAAATGAACGAAAAAATAAACGCGCTCGTAAAACGGCTGAAAAAGGGTAAAACCCGATATTTCGACGAATTTTACGACCTTACAAAAAAAGCGGTGTATTTCACCGTTTTCAAAATTCTCGGCACAGCCGCCGAAAGCAACGACGTTATGCAGGACGTATACGTGTCCTTTCTTAACCGTCTTGACGATATAGACGAAAACGGCGCGTATGCGTATCTCGTCGCCTCGGCAAAAAACAAGGCGCTTAACGCGCTCAGGCAAAAGAAGCGCCTGCTTGCGCTTGACGAAACGCGCGATTTCGCCGATTTAAAGCAAGAAATCCCCGACGATATGCCCTTGCTTAAACACGCGAAAAAAATTCTTTCCGAAAAAGAGTGGGAGCTGTTGGAATTATGCGTGGTTTTCGGGTATAAAAGAGTGGAAGCCGCAAAATTGCTCGGCGCGCCCGTTTCCACGGTGAATTGGCAGTATAACAACATACTGAAAAAACTTGGCAAATCTTTTAAAGAGGTGTACGATGTCCGAGATTGAAAAAAAATTAAAACGCGAAATGGACGCCAAAGTGCCCGACTTAAAGGAAAAAATCATGGCGGAAGCGTTCCCCGAATCCGCCGTGCGGCAGCCTCGCGGAAAAAGCGCGCCGTTTGCTTTGAGACGCGCAATTTACTCCGTCTGTATAGTGGTAGCCCTCGCGGCGATAATAATAACCGCCGCTCTGCTCACTCCTCCTCCGGGAGGCACAACCGTAGTCGTGAGCATAAACCCGCGTGTGGAATTTGTGCTTGACGACGATACGATAGTTTCTCAAAAGGGACTGAACGAGGACGGCGTCACCTTGCTTCTCAACGACAATTACGTGGGCATGAACATAAATCAGGCTGTGGATAAGCTTTTGGGACGCGCCAAATCTCTTGGCTTTTTAAAGGACAACCGCACGGTCAAGCTTGCGGTAAATTACAGCAACGGAAAAAGAGCGGAAAAGGAGTATCGGGAGTTGTCCGCGCTCATCACGGATTTCCTTTCGGCAAATCTCAGAGGAGCTTCTCTCGCCCTTCTTACCGAGGACGAATTGGAGGACATAATAGACAGCTACGACGAAAAGGCGCTTAACGGTTTTCAAGAGCGGCAGCTTGCGGAGTTCCGCGAAAAGCTCGCGCAGGTCATACGGACGAAAATGAACGGGCTTGACGAGCTAAAAGACCTTGTAACCGAACAAATTTCCGCCTGCGGCGTTACGGACAGAAAAGAAAGAATCCCCGAAACTGTGATTGCGGATATAAACGGCGCGCTCAAAGACTTTCTTTTCGAGTTCCCGAGCGAAATCAGCCTGCTTTCGGAAAAGGCAAAATTTGAAGACCTTGAAGAGTTGATGGAAGAAATCGACGACGTAAAGGAAGACTTAGCCGACGCCCTGGAAGAAATCGACGAGGGGCATGAGGACGATTTGAAAGACAGAATCGAAGACCTGTTTGAAATCGCGTGGGAGCTTATGAATCCCGACGACGACTGAAAACAGACAAAAAGCTTAAATAAAGAGCGGACGAAAATTCGCTCTTTTTTCTTGCGCAAAAAATAACATTATGCGGCAAAATCTTTTCTCCGCTTGACAATTTCGGTTATTTTTGTTATATTTTCTTAGTACATCGGAGATTAAAAATGTCTTATCAATTTGACGGAGAATTTATCGAAAAGTTTTATTTGACCTTTACCATGCTCGCTTACGAAAGCAACCGCCGTTTTTATCCCGTCGGCGAGGTGGTAGGACCTATGGACAAGTATAAATTTACCCGCAACGAGGTCGATATGCTGTTTTTCCTCAACTCATGCGTGGACAAAAAGGTCAAACCGCAACACGATTTCAAGGATATAGACATGAACATACTCAATCAGTACATACCTCCGCGCGTTTCCATGGCAACCACCTGCCGCAGTGTGGAAAAGCTTGTCCAAAACGGGCTTGCGGAAAGATATTATCTCAACAACAACCGCAAAACAGTCTACGTCAGAGCTACGGAAAAGGGTATCAGACTCAAAGAGGAGCATTGGGAGTTTTCGGTTCAGAATATAAAGAAACTTTTTGACGCCGCTTTTTCCTTAGAGGAGGGCGAAGAAATGCTTGACACCATATCACGTCTGTTGGAAATGACAAAAAGACTTCCGGCAGGCAAAATCGACTAATCACAGGGAGCCAAAAAGCTCCCTGTTTTTTTATTTACCGAATGGAGATTTAACTATCTTTTTAACATCCCCTGATTTTTTGCGACGCAATATATGGTTGATATTGACATTTATAAAAAAAATTTATCGAAAATGTGAATTTACAATCGAATTACGGCAAAATATTTCACAATTTAATAATCGCCTGCTATTGACAAATATATTTTCCGTAAAGTATAATTTTTTTATCGGTAACCCAATGAAATTTTTTCTTCAAACGCTATTTCACATATGATTTTAATAATTAAAAAAGGAGGGTTTTAATTATGATTTAATTTTCAATTATCGAAATTTTTAATCAACATTTTCTTTATTTAATTTATCAAAAAAAAAGCAAAGGAGAGAAATTTATGAAAAAAGCATTTAAAATTTTAAATGTTGTGTGCATTGTAACAATTTTGTTGTTATCAGTTTTTTCAACCTTATCGCCAATTATCGATACAAGCCCGAAAAATATAATCAAAGCCTACGAACAACCTTTTTCTCATGACTGTAAAAATTCGGCAAAAACAGAACAAGAAGAATCAAATGAATTGATAGACTGCAATTCGCCCCACATTTCAATTCCCGCCGTTATCAGCAGTTGTATTTCGGGGTGTACAGAGGATACCTGCAACGGCTATAAGTACAGCGGGGCTCATTACGGAGCAAATACAATTCCTTTCACCATCGACCAATCCGCTATAAACGAGGGGTTGGAAGAAATGATTATGGAAGCCGTCAATTTATGGAACAGCGCAACAATATATGATACGGCAACTCCTATTGTCAATTTGCAGAGAAACGGTACATCTACGGGAGAACGCCCTGTCTGCAACTTGATGTATATGTCAGAAAGACCTGCCGGTATAAGCTCTGATACTAACGCAGTGTTCCAATACGGTTACAGAGCGAATGAAGGACATTTTTTACCGAATTCCGCCGGAAATTTCCGGATTTTGATTTTTGACACAGGTAAAGACGTAAATATAATAGCGCACGAGTTAGGTCATCTGTTGGGACTGTCGGATTTGCCAACACACAATGTCCTCATGGGATACAAAAGCTACGGCATGCAATATCAGGACATTCAAGGGGCGGCGCTTTTCAATTTGAGGCACACTTCGCATACTTTTTACAGATACATAGACTTGGGCGAAGGCATAGAAAAACGATACAGACATATTTGCTTTTATTGCGACGGATATGAAGACAAAAGCAGTATAGCGTCAGGCGCCGAACTGTTGGTACAAAGCCCTTACATATGCTCGTCGCACTCCTATCAGTCAATGGTTTCCGTCACAGACAAGCAATGGGACAGATGCACCGATTGCTATAAAGTAAGATTGGCAAAAGGCGATTTGTATTATGATAGTTTAGAAACGCATCCAAGTTCTCCCGTATATATTTTTTCTAGCCTATCAGTAAGCGGGTTAATTGACGAAAACAAAAGCAATTTAATCATCCCCGACGTAATAGACGCGCAGGCAGTGGTTCGTATCGAAGATTCCGCATTTGCAGGCAATACCGAATTGAAAAATATTACTTTACCCAAACTTTTGACAAGCATAGGCAACTCAGCGTTTTTTAATTGCACGGGATTGACAGTTGTCGAATTGCCGAGCCACTTGTCAAGCATTGAAGCTTATGCTTTTCAGCAATGTACCAATTTAACAAAAATCAATATACCTTCCAGTGTCACGAATATCAGTTGGGCACCATTTATATTTTGTTCAAAGCTGACAATATATGTGGAGCTATCAAGCGCTCCCGCAACAGGTTGGGACGAAACATGGAATGTTTCCAAAGTCACTTATTCGTTTGACCCTCCCGACGTCATTTATTCTTATCATACTGTAATTTGGGGAGCAAAATTTTGAACGACAAAATACAATATACTGCCCCATTATAATTATTCAGATTGATATTGAAATAATTTTAAATTTAAACTAGGGAGGGAAAAATGAAAAACAAAGAACTGTCGGACAAATACTGTTCCCGATTTGTGGCGGAGGGATTGATAAAATCCGCGCTGTGCGCTTCTACGCTCGGCTTTGCACTCAGTCTGATTTCGGCAATAGTTTCCCTGTCGACGGGAACAAAACTGATTTGGCTGTCGGCGCTCTTGTTTTTAGCCGCCGATGCAGTAGGAATCCCCTTGTTTTACTACGCAAAATTTCGCCCGAAAACAATGCAAATGGCGAACAGGTTGGACAAATCGGGCTTGCAGGAGCGAGTTGTCACAATGCTCGAGCTTGCAGACGAGCAAACGACGCTTGCAGAAATGCAGCGCAGCGATACGGAAAAACAGCTTGAAGCCTCAAATCCCAAGCGCGTCAAAATCATAATTCCCGTTTCTCAGATTGTATGGCTTTTGGCGACTGCTTTGGTTTCGCTGTCCCTAAACGTATTTGCCGCGTTTTACTCCGGTTGCCGCCACGACTGGGGCGACTGGATTGTGACTCAACCCGCAACTTGCGTTTCGGCAGGTCAAGAGGTCAGGTTCTGCAAAAAAGAGCCGTCGCATTTTGAGAAACGCCCTATTGCCGTCAATGACGCGCACGACTGGGCGGACTGGACTGTGAGCGTACCCGCAAAGGCGGACGAATACGGAGAGGAAACAAGAATCTGCAAAAACTGTTCCGACCACATTGAACGGAGAAAGATTTTTCCGTCGGGTTCGGAAGGACTGCATTTCTCCGAAACGTCGACTTATATCTCGGCAAATAAGCCTGTAACGGGCTATGCCGTATCGAAAGGGAGCGCGCTCGCTTCGGAAATTTATATTCCCGCGGTTTTCAACGAAAAACCGGTTGTTTCCATTGCTTTTTCGGGGTTTGAAAACTCCCGACAGTTGGAGAGCCTGCATTTGCCCGAGGGACTCATTTTCATTGACGTGCGGGCGTTCGCCAATTGTATTTCTCTCAAAAGCGTAACAATCCCGTCAAGCGTAACGCTGTTGCACTGCGACTCTTTTCTATATTGCGAAAGTCTTGAAAGCGCGGTAATTGAGGATGCCAGGCAAACTGTGACAATATATCAAAATGCTTTTGCATACTGTAAAAATCTCAAATCGGTAACCTTGCCGGAGAACGTATATTTGTACGACGGCGCGTTTGAGGGCTGCACTGCATTGAGCGACATTTATTATAACGGCAGCGAAAAACAATGGAGCGAGATAGCCGCAAACTGCGGCGAGGAGCTTTCAAACGTAACGGTGCATTTTTCAAAGGAATCCTCCGCTCCTCAAAAAAGCGAAAACCTTTTTAGCGTCGTTGCCCTCTTGTCAAAACGAAAATCTTTTTAACGGAGGAGAAGTTTCAAAGCTGATTTTTCCGTTAAAACGCCCGTTAAAAAATTTCTTTAAACCAAAAAAAGGAGCTTAAAAAGCTCCTTTTTGTTTTAAACCGTCAAAGCGAATGAATCGCCCTGCCCTCGCTTGCAAGCACGGCTTCGCCTATGCTTTCTTCAACGGTCGGGTGCGGGCGGATAACTCTTTCAAGCTCCTCCTTGCCCATTCCGTTTGCAAGCGCCAAAGCAAGCTCGCCTATCATGTCCGTCGCTCTGTCACAGTAAAGTGTCGCCCCCAGCAGCTTTTGAGTTTTTTTGTCGAACACCAGCTTGACAAAGCCCCTTTCCCTGCCGGCAATCAGGCTTTTGCCGTTTGCGCCCAAAGGAAATTTGCCTACGCTCACCTCATAGCCCGCCTCCGTCGCCTTCTGCTCCGTCAGCCCTACCGCGGCGATTTCGGGCACGGTATAAATGCAGGAGGGCACGACCTTTAAGTTGACGCCGTTGTGCCGCCCCGCAATCAAATCGGCGACGTATTCGCCCTGCGCCGCCGCGTTGTGCGCCAGCATCATGCCGCCGACGCAATCGCCGATTGCCCAAATATTTTCGACGTTTGTTCTGAAATTTCCGTCGGTCAAGACAACTCCGCGCTCGGTGTTTACGCCTGCCTTGTCAAGCGCGAGAGATTCGGTAAAGGCGCGTCTGCCAGTGCATACCACGACAAGTCCCGCCTCGACGGCGTTTTCCCCCTTTGCGGTGTTGAAAATCACTCTGAAACCGTCGGAGGTTTTTTCAACCCTTGTCACAGCCGCGCCGCAGTTGACGGACACGCCCTTTTTTTTGAGCGCAAGCGCGAGATACTGACTCACGTCCTTGTCCATATTGAGCAAAAGTCTGTCAAAATACTCTATGACGAAAACCTTTTTGCCAAGCGACGAAAGAAACTCGGCAAATTCAACTCCGATTACTCCGCCGCCCACTATCGCCACGGACTCGGGGATTTTGTTGCCTCCTTCAAGAAGATAATCGCTGTTTACGCACAACTCGCTTCCCTCCGCTTTAAGCGCGGTGGGCACGCTGCCTGCCGCGATGATTATGTCGTCGGCAGTATATTCTTCGCCGTCGGCGACGACGGTTTTTGCGTCCTTGAAGCTCGCGAAAGCGTTGACGACGGCGACCTTGCGCGCTTTAAGCAGCTTTTCCACTCCTCCCCTGAGCTTGGCAACCACCTCGTCGCGCCGCGCGTACATTTTGTCAAGGTCGTAGCCGCAAAACTCGGCGTTTACGCCGACAGACGCGGCTTCGCGCACCGTACACAGCGTCTCCGCGCCGTGAAGAAGCGACTTGGTGGGAATACAGCCTCTGTTGAGACAGGTGCCGCCCACCTGTCGGCTTTCAAACAAAACAGTTTCCAGACCGTTTTGCGCGCACCTGATTGCTGCGGTGTATCCGGCGGGACCTCCGCCGAGAATCATAACCCGAAAATGCTTACTCATTTTTCCGTCTCCTCGAATAATCTTATTATGTCGCGCGACATCGCGCCGTCCGGCTTGAAATCCGCAATAAACGCGCCTTCAAGCCGTTTGTTTATCCTGACTATTTCCTCCGCGTCCATAGCGTCGCTGAAAATAAACAGCTCCTTTACTCTGCCTGCCTCCTGTTTGTAAATCAGCTCCACTCCGCCCCAGTCGAAACGCGCCCTCCTGACGATATATCCGTCGCTTTGGTCGCGCACCCTGTTGAGCAGCCACTCCTTTGACAAAAGCATGGCTTTCATGCGCGCATTTTCCGCGTTGAACGCCGCCTTAATCTCCTGCGCGGGCACGCCGTAAATTTCCTCCGCCGCGCGTTTTATTTCTCCTATAAGCGCGCGTTTTTCGATATTTCCGTTCAACTCGGAAAGGTTGAGCACCCGCGCCGAAACGGATTTTACCCCCTTGGAGTCGAGCTTGACCTTGTCCACGTTGAGAACACGCGTCATGACTTCGATATCCGTGTTTATCAGCACGGTGCCGTGATGAAGTCCGAAGCCGTTTTCCCGCAAAAACGCGTTGCCTGAAAATTTTCTGCCCTCCGCGAGAATATCGTTTCTGCCGCTCACCACGGCGCGTATACCCCATTTTTCGAGAGAGCGGACAATAACGGACAACTGTTTTTTAACGTCGTAAACGCCCTCTTTTGCCACGAAAGTAAAATTGAGATTGTTCCTGTCGTGATAAACCGCGCCGCCCCCGGTAAGTCTGCGCGCGAGACGACCGTCTATGCTTTTGAGCGCGTCGAGGTTGACCTCTGAAAAAGCGTTTTGATTTTTGCCTATAACCACCGTCCTGTCGTTGCTCCAAAGAAAAATCCTCAAAGCATCGTCGGGACACGATTTTAGCAACCCGTACTCGAAGGCTATGTTTTCGTATACGTCGAGACTGTCGCCGACAAAAAACTCGATTCTTTCCGCCATAAATCTCCTGTTTCTTTTCAAGCCCTAATATCTTTTCACAAAACTCTTCGTTTGTCAATCGTTCTGCCCTTTTGCACGTCAATAAAGTTGTAAAACTTTTTGCACTGTGCTAAAATTGAAGCAAGGAGAATTTCTGCAATGACTAAATATTCACATCAGAATGCGATTGACTTGTTTGTCAGAATGGTTCAGGTAGACAGTCCGTCTTTTTCGGAATCGGCAATGGTCGATTTTATCGAAAACGAGGTCAAAACATTGGGTTGGGACTGCAAGATTTTGCGCCAACGCATAAATATGCGCGACCTCGAAGATGACGTGAAGGAACGTCTGCCCGCCGACGAGCTTGAAAAGGAAACGGAGCAAATACAGATTGTCATAGAAGCCGACGAAGCGGGCAAAGACAAAGCTCCCGTTTTCTTTGCCGCGCACATCGACACGGTGGAACCCGGCAAAGGAATAAAGCCCGTCTTTACCGACGACGGCAAAATCACCTCCGACGGCACTACCGTGCTCGGAAGCGACGACAAATCGGGAGTTGCCGCCATAATGGCTGCCGTTGACGAAACGCTTAAATCCGGCAAGCCTCACGGAAAAATCGTGTTGGTTTTTACCGCGTTGGAAGAAAAGGGACTGCTCGGCGCGCGCTTTGTACCCATAAAGGATTTGGGAGTAAAATACGGCTTTGTTTTCGACACGGTCGGCAGCGTCGGTCTGGCTGTGGAGCGCGTACAGCACTCCTACGGAGTAACAATCAATATGCAGGTTGCCGACATCGCCAATCATGCAAACGGCGCGCTCAAGCCCAACGCTCTGACATACGCCTGCGAACTAATCAACGAATTGCCCAAAGGCGTGATAAACGAGGAGGACTACACTTTCAGCCAAATAACCTCCCTCAAAACCACAAACGAGCCGGGATATATGGTGCCCGACAAGGCGGAAATAAAGGGCACGATAAGAAGCTTTATTCCCGAAGAGGCGCTGACGTTGAGAAAACAGTACGAGGCGATTATCAAGCGCTTCAAAAGAGAAAACCTCACCGTCACCTACAAGCTCGGTTCTCTCAAAACAATGGGCTACGACCACTCCAAGACGGAAATAGGCAATCTTATGTTGGGCAACGCGCAAAAGATTTTCGAGGAAATGGGAATCGAATTTAAGCGCGGAAGAACGGGACTCGGCGGACACGACGCAAGCGTTTACGTCAAAGAGGGCGTGCCTACGCTTGTGTTGAGCTGCGGTATGCAGAACATTCACACCACCAAGGAATGGATTTACGTCGAGGATTTGCACAACTGCACGGAACTGATAATGCGCTTGATTGACAAGGCATAATTAAAAAAATAATAAAAATATTCGGACTGCGCTCTTGACAGGACTCAATACCGATATAAAATCGAACTACGGACGAATCGGCTCCCCGATTCGTCCGTATACGTTATTTGTTTTATTTTTCGGGAGGAGTGTGGTATGATATGAGCGTATTAACCGAAAGCCTTGAAAAACTGCTCTGTGATTTATTGAGTCTGAACGAGAATGATTGGGTATTATGGACGGCTCAGCCCAACGATTGGAACGACGATTGCGACAAATTCAACGGATGTTTCTTTGTCGTCAAAAATATGCCCCGCTACCCGCAACACGCAAATTGCAGATGCACGCTTAAAAAAATAAATCAGCCTGTCCCCTATGTGACCGCAAACGCCGATTGCGACATCAGAAAATTTTCCGAATATATTTTTGCCGACACGCACAACAACGGAAAAAAGTCATTGTTTGAAAATTGGGGTTACGCAAAAAAAGACAGCGAACTTTTAAGGCAGCTTTTTGTCAGTCAGGCTTTGCAGAAATATTGCGCGGGCGATTATCAACTGAAAGGCACAAACGATTTTTGCGCAAAAATAGAAATAATAATTGATTTGCCTGTCAAAAACGGAAGCATTCGTTCAATTAAAAGCGGGTGGAAATTATATCCTTACGGAAAAATCATTTTGTCTACGCCGTTTTCCGGATTTGCGGCAAAGGAGGATTAAATGGACAAATATACGGACAACAGTCTTGTCGAGCCTATGGATGCGGTTATACTGCTCAACGACAACTATGCAAATGCGGGACTTAAAAAGGGATTTATAGGCGTGGTTGTAGACAATCTCATTAAAACTCACAACATCATACTTGCAGATTTCGACAATCCGTATACAGGCCAAAGTATAGCCGTTCTTGCGGAAATAAAAAAGGAAGATTTCAGAGTGATTTCCTCCTCGTCGGACGACCAACGCGCCGTTAGAGCCTTTAAGGCTTTGTTTGCATAAGCTATGGACAAATATACGGACAACAGTCTTGTCGAGCCTATGGATGCGGTTATACTGCTCAACGACAACTATGCAAATGCGGGACTTAAAAAGGGATTTATAGGCGTGGTTGTAGACAATCTCATTAAAACTCACAACATCATACTTGCAGATTTCGACAATCCCGTAAACGGCAAAGATATAGCCGTTCTTGCGGAAATAAAAAAGGAAGATTTCAGAGTGATTTCCTCCTCGTCGGACGACCGACGCGCCGTTAGAGCCTTTAAGGCTTTGTTCCCGAAAGGTTAAAGGAAATCATATAGACACAAACGGGTAAAATATGCTAAAATAGGAGGCAAGGAGCAAAAAGATGAGAGAAAAAAAGACGGTGGCGGCTTTTATGTACGACTTCGACAATACTCTGTCCACAAAGGACATGCAGGAGTACGCCTTTATTCCAAGCATAAACATGGACGCAAAGGATTTTTGGGCGGAGTCCAATATGTACGCGAAAAAATATAACATGGATTCCATTCTCGCCGCAATGTATCTCATGACCGTCAAATCGCGCGGAACGGCAAACGCCTCGCGCTCCAACCTCATAGAACAGGGAAAGACCGTGGAGTTTCACAAGGGGGTGGACAGTTGGTTTGACAGGATAAACGAATTCGGGCGCGCAAACGGCGTGGAGGTCGAGCATTACATAATCAGCAGCGGCATAAAGCCGATAATAGAAGGCACGAGCATAGCGAGACACTTCAAGCAGATTTTCGCCTGCGATTTCGTTTACGACGAATCGGGAAAACCCGAGTGGCCCGCAATCGCCGTCAACTATACAAGCAAATTGCAGTTTCTTTATCGCATAAACAAAGGTATTTGGGATATATGGGACAACAAAAGGCTCAACGCCCACATGGACGAAGAAGACAGACCGGTGCCCTTTTCCAATATGATTTACGTCGGAGACGGACTGACGGACGTTCCGTGCATGAAGCTGACGCGGCAGAACGGAGGCTATTCGATAGGCGTTTACGACCCGACCAAAGAGGGAAACCGTATAGGCAACAGCTATCTCATGACCGACGACAGGGTAAATTTTTACGTCAAGGCGGATTACTCCGAGGGCAGCGAGTTGGAGGAAATAGCCAAAATGATTCTGCTCAAAATAAGGACGGAAAGCATACTTGAAAGAATAACGGAAAGACACGCAAAAAGCGTTTCAAATATTTAAAAGCAAGGGGACTGCATTTGCAGTCCCTTGTTTTTCAACCTCAAAGCCCTAACGCGGCTTTTGCGCGTTCCAGGTGCGCGGTCATCGCCTCAACCCCCATTTCATATGCCTTTACCGCTTCGCTCGGCTTGTAATAGACTATTTCGCAGCCCCTTTCCATAGGAACCGTGTAGTCCGCCTCGCAGAAACAGCCGCGGCGGCAGCTTTCCCAATCCATGAGGTCAAACGCGCGGGAAAGCATCATCACCATATTTTTAGGGCGCATGACGCCCGGGTCGGTGCTCGTGTTGATTGCAAGCGTCTTGTCCATACCCTTTTCTTTTAGGATACTTACGGGTATGCGCTCCTTTACGCCTCCGTCCACAAGCAGCATATTGTCCTTTTTTACCGCCGCGAACAGTCCGGGTATTGATATGCTTGCCCTGATTGCGTCAAGAAGCGGACCTTTGTCGATGTAAACGGTTTTTCCCGTGACGATATCCACCGCGGTGGCGACAAACGGCGTTTTCAAATCCTCAATCAAAACGTCTCCGCAAAGTCCTTTGAGATAACGCACGATTTTGTCCCCGCTCATAAGTCCCATATTGCGCAGCGCCTTGGGATAAAAATCCATGAGCCTGCCTCTTTTGAGGTCTTTAAGCTCCTCTTTTAGCTTTTCGACGGGTACGCCCGCGGCGTACAGCCCGCCTACCACCGCCCCCATAGAGCAGCCGCTGACCATATCTATTTTTATTCCGTTTTTTTCAAGCACTTCAAGCGCGCCGAGGTGACAAATGCCTTTGAATGCTCCGCCGGCAAGCGCAACGCCAAGCTTCATTGCTTTTTCTCCTTCGAATATTTTAATTTTAATACAAACTCGCCCGCAAGTAAACCGATTTTAAGTCGGGAAGCCTTTTTATTGTCGCGTTATATGTTTTTTTAAAAAATTTATCGAAAATCAAACGCATTTAAAAAATATCGAAAACAAAAGTTCTTAAATAAAAATAAGGCTCGCTTTTATTCTAAAATAATTCTCGATATGAGAAGCAACGGAATGAAAACGAAATTCAGCGAATCGCTGCGCAGTCTTATGACGCAGTACGGCTACAATCAAACCTATGTAGCGCAGAAAATCGGAGTATCCCAACGCGCTATCTCCAAATGGCTGAACAATCAGAGCGAGCCTACCGCCACGAATATTTACAATCTGGCGAAATTTTTCGAGGTGACGTCGGATTTTCTGCTTGGACTTGCGGCAATCTGAAAAAAACTCCGACTGCAAACGCCGAGCCGCGTCCGTCTGTCGGAGCTTTAAAATGATTTCAGGATTGCGCCGCAAGCTTTTCGTTTTTTGACGAAAGGTTCTGCACCAATCTGTTTAGCGCCGCGTTCAGCTTTTTTTGCTGTTCTACGGTGCGCGGATGTTTGAGTTCCTCGTCGTCGAGCAGACGCGCGAGCTTCCTTGCCATGTCCTTGTCCAGCCCGTTTCGCGTCAAAAAGTCGATTTTGGACACCGCCCTGTCTACCTTGTCGTTGCGCACTTCATCGGGAAGCGCGGCGTCCAGAAAAAAATCCTTGCCGTAGTAAAAATCCAGAAGCTTGCAGAAATTGAAAAACACCTTCTGAGCTTTCGCCCTGTTTCCCTTGCGTATAAAACGCACCCCCACCGACAGCAAAACGAAAAGCACCGCAAGCCCGACGGGCGCAAGGATAATCAACAGATTTCCGCCGTAAAAAACATTGAGCCCTGCGAAAGCAAGCAGCAGCGCAAGCACGATTATATTGAGAACGAACAGCGGCAAACGCTGTTTTTTTACCGAAAATTTCAAAAATTCCGAAGGATAGCTGTCCACGCTTTTTTTGTAGCACTCAAATTGCGAGTAGTATTCGCGTGGCACGGGAGACGCTTCTTGATAGACGTCTCTTTTTTTTGCGGGTTTTTTGAGTCTGCGCGCGCATCTCGCGGTGCGCTTGTTCAGGGAAGCGTACACGCTGCGGGAGTTGACGGCGAAAAACAATACGATAAGAAAAAGACTTACGCCCAACGCAACGGGCGCGTACCTGACGAGCAGCTCGAAATTGTCCAAAATAAATTTCATAAACAAAACTCCTTGATTTTTCTACAAGGAGTTTTTCCAACCCGAAAGGTTTTATACAATTTTTATCAATTTGTTGTCGTCGATTGAAAGCACGTAGGTTTCGACGGAAAGACCGAGAATTTTGTTCACCGCAAGCCCGTAGGCTTTAAGCTGCAAAGCATAGTTCTTTTCGAGCATATCCGGTCTTTTGGTAAACTTGAAGTCCACCACCACAGCCCCGTTTTCTTTTAAAATCAACATATCCGCGACGCCCTGCAATATTGTCTGCTCCGTCGAAGCGTTGAGTCCCAATTCCTTAAAGCTCGCCGTTGCAAGGAAGGGCAACTCGTGATAGATTTTTCCGTCCGCCGTCAGCGCTTTAAGCTCCGGATTGTTTAAACACGCCGTTATTTTTTTCAAATCAAGCTCTCTTGCAACTCTTTCCTCGATAAGCCCGTCGGTCACGCAGCTTTCGAGAGTATGCCGCACGCTTTCGGCGTCGCTGTGTGCAAAATCCGATTTTTCAAGCAGTCTGTGATAAGCGGTGCCCAGCTCCGTGCGGGTTGCTCCGCCCGCGTACTCCAAAACGGGCGAAAACAAATCGGAAGAAAAATCGTTTGAAAACACGGGCGAATTCATTTTGTCAAGCCCGCTCGCCGCCACCTTTGTACCAAGCGTCGTAGCTTTGGCATAGGGATAAACGAAGTCCTCCCACGCTATGTCTTTTTTTCCGTCCAATTCCTCCGCAATATTTTCGGAAACGGAAGGTACGGCTTCCTTTGCAACTGCGTTTAGCTCAATACCCCCCAGCCTGCGCGTGCCGTGAAAATCCTGCGAACCGAATTTTCTCGTAACCGCGTCCATAATCCAGGAAAAGGAATTTGTCGCGGCAGTCGGTCTGAACGCATCGTTGCGGAAAAGATACTCCTTGCCCGCGCCGACGACGAAAAGATGATTTTTAGTCCGCGTCAAAGCCACGTAAAGCAGGCGCAGCTCTTCCTCCGTCTGTTTTCGGCGGTTGACAAGGCAATTCGCCGCATGCGCAACGTCGGGGAAAATTTCCTTTTTGTCAAAATCATAATAATCCAGCGTAATGCCAAGCTCCCCTCCCGCAGAAACCGCGGGATTTTCGACGACGAAATCGGCTTCGAGGCAGGGCAGAACGACAACGGGGAATTCCAGCCCTTTGGCGGCGTGCATACTCATGATTCTTACCGCGTTTCCGCCCTCCGCCGCCCCGCTTTCCCCGACGGCTCCGCTCTTGTCGAAATACGAAAGAAAATCGCAAAGCATTCCGTCCGAGTTCTCCGCGCGTCTGACAAAGCGGTTGAGCACGGTTCGTCTCACCCTTCCGTTGGGAAGTCCCGAAACAAACATATCGTAGCCTGTGGAATAAGCCAACTGCGCCACAAGTCTGTCCGCCTTGACGCATTTGGCAAGAAAGCCGTATTTCACCCGCAGCTCGTTGAAGCGCGCCAACTTGTCCGACAAACCGTCCTTGAATTTCGCGCAGTATTCCTCCGTGCGTTTGACAAGATAATCGGGATTTGTTTTTTCCGCAACGACGGCAAGCTCCCGCGCGTCAAGCCCTCCGAACCAACCCAAAAGCGCTCCCGCAAAGGGAATATCGTTCAGCGGGTTGTCCAGCACGCGCAAAAAATTGAGCAAATCCTTTATTTCCTTGCCGAGAACGTCGTTTTTGAGCGAAGCCGCGACGGGTATGCCGCAGCCCGAAAGCACGTCGCAGAAAACCCGCGCCCTATTCGTCAGACTTCTCATCAAAACCACTATGTCGCCGTAACCAATCCGCCTGCCGCTCGAAGTGAGCTTTCCCGCGATTTCTTTTATATGCGCGGCAACCAGACGCGCCTGCGCGCGGCAAACGTCGTCTCGAATCTCGGCTCGGCGTACGTTGAACAGTCCCTCCGCCTTTTTAGGAGCGGCTTTTTCCTCGGTAACGCAATTTAAAACCACGGGGCAAACGCCGTCGATGCTTTCGTCGCCCTCTCCGCAGAACATACCGTCGGCGGCGTAATCGGCAGTTCCGAATTCATACGTCATTACTCCCGAAAAAACCGTGTTGACAAAGTCGAGTATAGCCGCGTGTGAACGGAAATTGTCGTTCATATACACTACGTTTCCCTCACCCGTCGCCTTGAACCTCTCCGTCTTTTCCGCAAAAATACGCGGCTCGCACTGCCTGAATCCGTAAATGCTTTGTTTTATATCCCCCACCAAAAATAGATTGTTTTCGCGGCGCAGCTTTTCCACGATTGCGTTTTGCACCCTGTTTACGTCCTGAAACTCGTCCACGAAAATCATATCGTATCTGCCGCAAAGCTCCCGACGCGCCTGTTCGTCGTCAAGCAAGGTCAAAGTAAGGTGCTCCAAATCGTTGTAGTCCAACAGATTTTTTTCGCGTTTGAGTTTAAAAAACTCCCTGTCCAGCTTTTTCAGAAGTTCCGACAGCTTATCGATGTAGACGACGTTTTTCCGACAGCGCGCAAGCAGCGCTTCCGCGCTTTCGCCGCCGAATTTCTCCGTCTGCGTCCAAACAAACCGTTTAAGTCTGTTCGTAAGCTTGTCAAGCCTGAAAAGCAAATCGGGAAACGCTTCAAGCTCCGCCTTTACCTTTTTTGAAAAGACGGGAAACTCCGCCTCCGACAGTCTTTTGAGATGAGAGAAAAAACCCTCTCCATCCGGCAGACGGGCACAGGAGGCAAGCGTCTGCGCATATTGAGCGGCTGCCGCCGCATTGCATTCAAACGCCTCGCGCGCAAGCGTTTCCGCCGCGCTCTCAAAGGCAAACGCCCCTTTTTTCAGCTCGTCGTCAAGCGCGGACAGAAAAGGATTGCCCTCGCCCTCCGCAAAATAATATTTCCTTTTTTCTTCAAACCATCCGTCGAAATCAGGTCTGCACACAAAAAAGTCGTACAGACGGAAAACGGTCTGCTTGAACGACGTCTGTTCGCTCTTTTTGCCCAGCATCTCCACAAGCCGAAGATAAACCTCGTCCTCTGCGTTCAGTTCGCTTTCGGCTACTCTGTCGAAGGCGTCGTTTTTCAGCTCCTGCGCGACGCTGTCCTCCGCAACGGAAAAGTTCGGCTCCAAGCCGAGAACGTAAAAATAGCTTCTCAACGCGTCCGCGCAAAAGGCGTGCAGCGTAGAAATGTCCGCCATTTCCAGCTTTTGCGCCTGTTCGGCAAAAAACGGCTCGGAAAGGCGCTCGGACAAGCTTTCCTTCAAGCGTTCCTTCATCTCCGCCGCCGCAAGCTTTGTGAAGGTCACGACAAGCAGTCTGTCCACGCTCGTCCGCTTTGCTTCCAGCAGTCTGAAAATTCTCTCCACGAGAACGGTGGTCTTGCCCGTGCCCGCGGAAGCGGATACGGCGACGTTTTTTTCTTGGGAAATATCCAGCGCAAGCAGCTGACTGCGCGTAAAGTTTCTGTTCATTGCCCGTTTACCCCCTCGTTTTCGAGAGTTTCCGCAGTTACTGCGCCGTTCACGCATCTGACTTGCCTGCCCGACAAATCTCCGAAGTCGCAAACGGCCGAAAATTCGCAATACTCGCAGGCGTCCTCGTAAGGCGACTGACAGGCGTTGCCGTCTGCCATTTCTCTGCCCGCCTGCTCTATCATGCGCCATGCGTAATTTACATAAGCGTCAAGCTGCGCCCTTGTCAGCGCGGTTTTGCTCTGTCTGCTCACTGTTCCGTTTTTGTTGAGCCGCACGTTGAGCCGACTGCTCGCCCCGCTACGTCTGAACGCGGCGTCAAGCTCGCACAGTGTTTCCGTGTCGTCCACGACGCGTCCTCCGAACTCTTTGAAATCGCTTTTTACAAAATCGTTGCTCAGTTTTTTATAAAAGAAACCCGCAGGTTCAAGTCCCAGCGCGTCGCGCACCACCTTTAGATATACGGGCAGTTGCAGCTTGACTCCCGCGTAAAGCTCCTTTTCTTTAAACACCGACTGACCGCGCTTGTAGTCGATTATTATAAATTTGTTGCGGCATCTGTCTATGCGGTCTATTTTGCCCCTGAAACGTATTTCCGCGCCCTCTCCGACGTTGAACGACGGCGCGGGAAAGGCGGCGTGGGGACCGAACTCCGCCTCGCACTCGACGGGGAAAAATTCGCTGTCAAGCAGCTGCGCCTTTATTTCCATGCCCGTCTTTACCGATTCCTCCCTTAGGCGGCTCAGATTGTGCCTCGACAGCCTGTCTCTTTGCACGGCTTTGTACCTGTCTCCGTCCGTAACGCCGTCGAATATGCGGCGCATGACGCTTTCGTCCGCGCTTTCCGCGCCGTGAACCATGATAAATCGGACGAATTTTTCCAGACAGTCGTGAATTATGCTGCCGAGGTCGGTCGGTTTGAGGCGGGCTTCCTCGCGCTCTTTCAGCATAAGTCCTCCCTTGGAAAGAAAATGTCTGAACGGACATTTGTAAAACTCCTCTATACGCGTGACGCTCGCCGCTCCCGACCTGAAAAACAACCGTCTGCCGTTGTCAAGCGTTATGTCGGGAGTATACGCGCACAGAAATTTTTTCAGCTCGTCGGCAAGCCCCGCCGCCGCGATTTCGTCCGCCGTCGGCAAACCGCACGCGCCCCGTTCCAGCGCGCCGTAAACCGCGCAACGCCTAGAATGGACTCCGAAATCAGGCCGACGCTCCGCTTCCGCCACGCTGCCGTCAGGCCTCGTGTGGACTTTTTGCAGCGTCCTGACAAAGGACGACGGTTTCAGTCCTCCGCCGTCCGAATCCGTGTTACGATAAGATACGTAAAGCCTGTCCTCGGGCTCCAACAGCAGCATTGCGACGGACTGTCTGTCGTTTTTGCCCAGCGTCGCGGCGTCGGGAGCGACGCGCATGCCGTTTTTCATAAGCGCGGCTAAATTGGCGTCGTTCAAAAGCGCGGTGTCGCTCCTTTTTGCGGGCAGCTTGCCCTCGTTGGCTCCCAACACCGCAAGCGCTTTTATGTCGTGTCTTAACGACTTGTCCAAATTTGAAAGCTCTACGCAATCCGCGTAAAGAGGCAGTATACTCACGCTCACGTCGCTTGCCGCCGCCGAGAAAAAGCCGAGAAATTTTTCGACGTCCGCAAAGAGTCCGCCCGCCGTCTGAACCAGCTCTTCGAGCACGGAATCCAGCTTTTCGTCAACCTGAACCGAAAATTTCGCGTAATAATCGGGCGCATTCTTTTCCAGACGGCTAGCCAACTCTTCCAGCCTGCCGTAAAGGTCGTTGCGGCGCACAAGCTCGCGCACGACGTTTACGTACTGCGCCACCGTCGCTTTGGCGGGCACCTCGGTCTGCGACAGACGGCACAGTCTTTCCCTTACGCGCTCGGCTGCCTCCCGCGTCTCCTCAGGCTCGTCCCCGCCCAAATCGAAGCGGGAAAAATCGTAACCGAAATTGTATTTGAGACAAAAATTCTCGAAAAGAAAAACGTCCTTTTCCTCCGCGCCGAAAAAATAGTTTTTGACGACGGGCAAAACGTAATCCAGCCTCATATCGGCGCGCTTCATTCTGAAAAAGTCCGAAATGAAACGACACAACGCGTGACTGTCGAGACTGTATTTCTCGTCGAGATAAAACGGAATGTCGAAAAGGGAAAAATACCGTCTTATCGCGTTGCGGTACTCGTCCACGTCGCTTACCACAACCTTTACGTCGCGGTATCTGCCGCCCTTTCTCACGTAACCGTCTATGTAGGACGCAAGAAAAAAAACCTCCTCCTCGGCGTCCGCCGCGCTGACAATCGTAAACTTTTCGCGCGGCAAGGGCGCGGGCTTGTCCACCGTGCCGAAAAGCAAAGCCTTTTCGCGCGCCGACAAGACTTCGGAGCCGTCCTCCCTGACGTTTATTTCCCTGCACCCGCCCGTTTTGGCGGCAATGCGGTTGAGCGATGCGTAAAACCCGTTGGAATACATATACCCCGCGCCCGCCGCGCAGGCGGCGTACACCCCGCGCGAATAACGCACAAGGCTTTCGACTATTGCCTCCTCCTGTACGCTCAATCCGTCAAAATCATAGATGTAATAAACGCTCTTTTTCACTTGTTCCGAACTGCCGACGGCGTTCAAAAGCGTTTCCAGCTTGTCGGCGGAGTCAAGATACCTGTTTTCCACCGACGCCTGAAATGCGGAGTAAACGAGCGCTATATCCTTCAATTTCAAAGAAAGCGCCTTGTCGTCGCAGGCGCAAAGCAGCTTTTCGGGACTGATTCTGTTGTACTTCAACAGGCTGATTACGTCGTAAATTTTCCGCGCAAAGCCTTCCGTGTTTCCCGCTCCGGAAAAACAGACCAGTCTGTCGGCGTTCTGCTCGATTACCTTCATCATTTCAAGCACCGCCATCTGACCGCTCAAAGGCTTCAAGGTCTCGGGCGCGATAAGCCCCGCGTATCTGTTGAAGGTAAAAACCTGTATATTGAAGCTTCCTCCCACTGCGGCAAGCATACTTCTCTCGGCGGCAAGGGAAGCTCTGTCCGGCACAATAACTATGTGCGGACTGTCAATGTCGCTGCGACTGACCGCTTTGAGCAGCTCCTCTATGCGGTTTTTCGCGGCTTTTAAGGTGTTCGTCTTATAAACAACGAAATTCATGAAATAATTATAAGACTCAATTTGCCCGATGTCAATTGACTTTTTTTTTGTTTGATGATATTATTTGTTAAATGCGCCCACAGCGCCAATCGGAGAAAAAATGAAAAAATTACTTTCGCTTACAATTTTGTTCATCATGGCGTGCTTTGCTTTGACGGGCTGCGGTTCAAGCGCGGTTGTCCCCGAAGTCAAGGTGCGTTGGTCAGGCTCTTCTTCCGAAACTCTCGTTTACGACGTGCGTCTTGCCAGCGACTACGAGCTGACCTACTCTAACTATTACAGCCGCGCAAAAAACAGCGACGGAGAGTACGTCTACACGTCAAATCTCGACCAGGTCGCGCCGTCAAAGGTGGAAAACGGCGTATATACGTCAACCGTACAACCCCTTGCCGACAATCGGTACTCGCTTGAAACAGAACTGACTTTTACCGAAATTTACGACGACGCGGCGTTTGTCAAGGCGGGTATATCCGACCTTTCGGACGTCAAGAGCAGGCTGTCCGCAATAGCGGAAGAAGAGACCGAAAAAGCGGCGGCGGACGGGTCAAGACAACCCATAATAGAAAAAACGGAAAACGGCTCGTTTAAGGTAAGCGTCAGGGTAACCGCCCGCGCGACCTTCAACGGCACAAATCTATTGCCGGACGCAAGCAGCCGCAGCGTAAAAAGCGTTTACGTGGGCAAAGCGGGCTGCGAGCTCAACGACTTTGAAACGTCCGTTTCTTACGACTACTCCGCAAAAAGACCCGTCGTGACAATCGAAAGCTCTCTAAGCGAGGACGCGCTCTCCTTCAAGCTGAAAAGAACTGACAAAGTCAAAACATACGACAACGAAATGCTCTTTCTTCTTTTGAGATGCTTTGACAAGGACGCGCTTGTTTCCAACTCCACCACCTACGTAAACCTCGTGGAGGGAAGCTTTTCAAAAGAGCCTACAACGGTTACCGTTTACACAACGCAGAATATTTCTTCGCTCGACGACTTCAAGGTGGGAGCCGTTTGGGCGGGCGACTACGACTCCTCAAAGGACGCCGCCGACGCCAAAGACAAATTCAACGACAAAAACGAAATCTGCCGTTACCTCAACGACGGGGAAAATTTCGTCGACCTTGACGGCAATCCGATAAACGTACTGAGCCGCGAGGTATATATGCTGTACATTGCACCCGTATCCGGTCTCAACATAATGACTGTTTTCGACAATCAGGAAAGCCTGAGCATAGGCCGCAAACAGAGAATGCTGCGCGCGCAGCAGGGTTATCTTGTTTTCGACCTCAACGAGGAAGGCAGAAACTCTCTCGACATCTGACAAAGCGTCTTTCTGAATTTGAGAAAAAATAAACGGCGGCAAAATGCCGCCGTTTTTTATTCGATTTAAGACGCGTTCAAGGCAAAAACGCGGCATTTACAAGAGCTTCCCCAAGACCGATAAGAGCAAGAACCACCGCAATGCTGAGAAAAAACCAGACGAACAGTCCGCAAGCGCGGCAAGTACCAAAAGGTTCAAAAGTATTTTGAGCCATTTTTTCAGTCTGCCGCTGTGCACAACGGCGTTGCAGGCAAAAAAGCCCGCCAAAGCGAAAACCAGCCCCGCCACGCCGCCGACAACCGCCGCAGCGTTGCTTATTTCCGCCGCGTCAAGCCCGAAAGCCGCGCCGAAGCCCAAAAACAGCAGCGGTCCGAAGATGAACAGATATTCGTACCAGCTTATATGCCTGAAAACCTCCAAGGTGACATTTCCCTCAATCAGGTTCATCCCCGTCATGTAGCTGCCTTCCACTCTGAATTGCAGATATTTTCCGTCGGCGAGAGCAACCCTGAAAAGCGCGCCGTCGACTTTTTCGGCGGGCTTTCCGTCAACCTCCACGCTTATTTTCCTGTCAAACCTGCCGCAGCTGATTTTGAACTCCCTGCCGTGCAGCATTTTTTTAGCGGTCACAACATACCTCCGAACGATTTTTCCGTCGGTAAATTTCCTATTTGCCGTCGGAATTTACTTTGCTAATCATACTCAAACGCTTCGCTTGTGTCAAGCGTTTTTCAAAATTTTCTTGACAAAGGACAGGCGCCGTGCTAAACTGTTCAGCGTGCGGCGACGCCGCAAAAAAGCAGAGCATATATAGTCTCCGCGCAAAGGGCGGAGAGTTTCTACCGACGAGCCTGCCCGTCGACTATATGCGGTATTTCCGCATACAGTCGGAGCGGGCATTTTTTGCGTCCCGATTGAAAGCGGGCAAAAAGGACGAAAATAACTTTAAAGGAATTGCATTATGAAAACGGATATTTTGATTGTGGGAGCAGGTCCCGCGGGGATTTTCACCGCCATAGAGCTGCTTAAACGAGGAGACAAAAGAAAAATCACCGTCGTCGAAAAGGGCGCAGCCATAGAAAACCGCATCTGCCCCAAAAACAAAACGGGCTTGTGCGCGGGCTGCAAAAATTGCAGCATAACGACGGGCTTTTCGGGCGCGGGCGCCTTTTCGGACGGAAAACTCTCTTTGTCCGAAGACGTGGGCGGAGACCTGCCCGAGCTTGTCGGACACGACGCGGTAAAAGAGGCAATCCGATACGTGGACAAGATTTACCTCGACTTCGGCGCGGACTGCAAGGTAGAGGGAGTGGGCGACAACGACAAAATAAAGGAAATCAGGAAAAAAGCCATTCAGGCGAATTTAAAGCTGGTGGACTGCCCGATACGCCATCTCGGCACGGAAAAGGCGCAGGAGATTTATCTTGCAATCGAAAAGCATCTGTTAAAAAACGGCGTGGAGCTGTTTTTCGGCACAGACTGCGACGACCTTTTTATCGACGACGGCGTGTGCAAAGGAGCGTATGTCCGTCAAAACGGAGAGCGGTTTCTTATCCAAGCGGGGACAACCGTCGTCGCAACGGGCAGGCGCGGCGCGGACTGGCTGTCAAAGACGTGCGAAAAACACGGAATCCCCCACAGACCGGGCACGGTGGATATAGGCGTGCGGGTAGAGGTGAGAAACGAGATTATGGAGGAGGTAAACAACATTCTCTACGAATCCAAGCTCATAGGTTATCCCAAGCCGTTCAAAAACAAGGTGCGCACCTTCTGCCAGAACCCGGGCGGCTTTGTCGCGCAGGAAAACTACGACGACAACCTCGCGGTGGTCAACGGACACTCCTTCAAGGAAAAAAAGAGCGGCAACACCAATCTTGCAATCCTTTGCTCCCACAATTTTTCCGAGCCATTCAACCAGCCCATAGAATACGCGAAAAAAATAGGAGAGCTGACCAATATGCTCGGCAGCGGCAAAATTTTGGTTCAGCGGTACGGCGACATAATGGACGGAAAGCGCACATGGCAAAAGGAGCTTGAACGCAGCAACGTGCGCCCCACCCTCGCGGACGCGGTGGCGGGCGACATAACGGCAGCCATGCCCTATCGAGCAATGATTTCGATATTGAATTTTATCAAAGACGCGGATATCGTAGTGCCCGGCTTTGCCAGCAACGAAACGCTGCTGTATTCTCCCGAATTGAAATTTTATTCAAACAAAATCGATATGAACGAAAGGTTGGAAACGTCGGTTAAAAACCTGCACTGCCTTGGAGACAGCTCGGGTTGGACGCGCGGACTGATGATGGCGTCCGTCATGGGCGTGCTGCTCGCCCGCGTGATTTCCTGAAATCTTTGAAAGAAAAAGCCTCCTCCCGTCGGGAGGAGGCTTTAAATTTGCTCAGACTATTTCAAAAGATACGGCGCAGTCTATATTTATGCCGTCGAAAAGATAAATTTTTATGCTCACGAAATAGGTCTTGCCCTCCTCTGTCTCATAGCACCAGCTTTGCGGATTGTCGTAATCGGAGAGTACAACGTACTCCACGCCCGACACGTCGTCTGTCTGCAAATAAAATTCGTCGCTTGTCAAACCGTCGTACAACAGATTGAGACTGCCGCTTCGCGGCGCGGTAAAGCGGAAATAGACCGCCCTGCCGTTTTTAAACGTCACGTCGAGAGCTTCGCCGTTTGCGTCAAGCTCGAAGTCTCTGCCCCATGCCTTGCCGTCCTGCACCCTTTGCTCGCCGAAGCGCGCGTAGAGGATTATTGTATCTTGCTCGAAATAAGCGGGGAACTCCACTCTTTCGCCCCAGTCGCCGTCCGCGCTTCCGTCGCTGAGATACCAGCCCTGAAAATATCCCGAACCCTCGCACGTCGGCTCGGTTTTAACCAATGAGTCGGTAAATACGGCAACGGTTTCGCCGTCTTTTTTAAGGGTATAGGCAGTGTCGGAAATCTCCGATAAGTCAATTGCCTCCGCATACGCGGGAGCGTAAAGATAAAATTCGGAGTAATACGAGGCGATTGCATTTTGCGGCACGACGAATTCGCACAGAAGAATAGCCTCCCACGTCATACTGTCGTAGCTCGAAGCAAAAACGCTGTATGTACCGTTGTGGCTGCCGCCAAGAAACGGAGCTATTTCCCCCTCGAAAATAACCTTATTGAGATTGGGCGCGCCGAAAAAAGCGGACTGACCAAGCATTTCGACGTTGCCCTTAAATGTAATTTCCTTCAACGCGTGCGCGTTGTAAAACGCCGACTGTCCCACCTTTTTTACATTGCTGCCTATTACAAGCGTTTCAAGAAACGCGGTTACTTCGCAGGAGTAACCCTCTATTGCCGCAACTCCCTCCGGCACGGTATAGGAAGTTGCCGCTTTCCGCGACGGATAGCACACAAGCGTGGTCATATCCTTTGTGTAGAGCACTCCCTCATCCGCAACATAGACCTCGTTTCCGTCTTCGACCGACAGAGAAACCAAATATTCGTTAATGAACGCAGAAAAACCTATGTACGTAACCGAAGCGGGAATTTCAAACTCAGAAAGCGCGGTAACGTAAAAAGTGTTTGCGCCTATGTATTCGAGCGAGGGCGTCCCCCTGAACTCAACTTCGCTCAGATTTTCGCAGCCGGTAAACACCCCACCTGTGATACCCATAAGCTGCACTTCTCCGAAAACGGAGGTATCGCTGCGCAAGGATACAAGAGTCGAGGGCAAAAGCACGGATTTTAAGGAGCTGCCGAGAACGGCGCTGAACGTCCAGCCGTAAAGCTCGGTGATCCCCTCGGGCAGGGTTACGGTTTCCAGATTTTTCAGTTCTGCAAAGGCAAAGGGCGAAATATATGTCACGCCCTCGGGCACGTCGAATTGAACTGCGGATGAGTTTTGAGCGTAAACAAGCAGTCTGTCGCCGTTTTTGCCGAGATATTGCGGCCCGCTCCCCTTTTCGACAATGCAGTTGTCCTTGATTGCGTAAAAATCGTTTTCATCCGCGCCGAGCATGGACACCGACGTAAAAATATAATCATTTCCCGAATTGGTAAAAGCCGCTTCCCCTATGTAACGCACAGTCTTGTCGATTTTCAAATTGCGTATGTTGCAGTCCTGAAACGCGCAGTCGCCTATTTTTTCGATTCCTTCCAACACAAGATTTTCCAAAGTCGCAAAGCCCAAGGACTCGAATGTTTCTTCGTCCCACAAAGAGCCGCAGCACGAGCGGAAAAACGCTCCGTTAAGGTTGAAATCGCCTCCGTCCTCGTAGTCGTATTTTTCCGCAAATATTTTTCCCTGCTCTGAATCGACGCCTGAAATTTCTTTTACGCCCTTTTCAAAAACCAAATCGGTTATGTAAGGACATTGAAAAAAAGCGCCCCACTCTATCGCGTCTATATGCCCCTTGAAGGTTAGCCCCGTGATCGACTCGTTTCTGACAAAAGCGTATGCCTTGACCCGCGTGACGGTTTCAGGGAAAACAATGTCGCCGGACGCGGTCGAACTGCCGACGTAAACCGCGGTCTTGTCGACGTCATAAATTATTCCGTCCTCCTGCACGTAATTGACGTTGTCGCCCTTCAAAACGTACTCAATCGCCGTCGAAGTTCCGAAAGGCATGATTCCCCAATCGAGCAGCGTGTCGGGCAGAGTCACTTTGCTCAGATTGTAACCGGAAAAACTCGCAAGTCCAAGTTTTTTTACTCCGTTTTCCAGCGTAACGTTTTTGAGCATATAACAATTTCGGCAGGCTCCCGACTCTATCGTTTCGTAGCTTGACGGTATATACAAATCCGTAAGCGTCATATTTGAAGAAAAAGCATTTTTCTTCAATCTCGTGACGGGAAGTCCGCGATACGTGTCGGGTAAAGCCGTCTTTGCGGGAACAGAACCCGTTGTTAAGCCCGCAAGGGAGTATGAAACCTTATCCTCGTTGAGGGAAAATTTGAAATAAAAATCGTCCGTCGGCACATATTTGTAAATCGCGCTCGCCGTCACATCCTCTTTTACGTCGGTTATGGATTTGTCCCAACCGATTACGTCAAAGCACCAGCTGTTTTCACAGGACTCCTGTACGAGCACGTCGTTTGGCGCCACCGAGCCGTTGTAAGGCACTTCCACCTTCTCTATCAGTTCGCCTTCACCGTTGAGCAAAGTGACGGTGAGCACCTTGTAGCGCCAGCTTGCCGAAAAAACGAGGTTGCAAAGCGCGTTCTGCGTGTCATACTCCGCACCCGCCCTGTAAAGCGCGCCGCCGTCGCTCCAGCCCAAAAACTCGTACCCCACTCTCACAGGCTCGGCAGGCAGCACGAGGTTTCCTTGCCGCGTGAACGTCGCCTGCGGAGGATTTTTACAGTCGGGATAATTCAGGTCGAACCGCGCCGTGTACTCGGCGTTCATATACTTGGGATAAAGCGTAATGTCGTCTTCCACTGTCTGCGAAAAATCGAATTTAATCGTCAAACCGCTGTCAACGTACCATCCCTCGACATAAACGCCCTCTGCGCATTCGACGTATGGCGGAAATGCTTTTTTGTCGTCGTTTACCGTTACGACAATGCTTTCGGTTTCGTCCAATTTAAACGTCACCGACGCTTTTGAAGGCGCGCAGGCGCACAATACAAGCAGGCAAGCCGCAGCCGCCGCAAAAAGCAGCAATAATAGTCTCAATCGTTTCATAATTTACCTCCGCAAAAATTTTCCGCGCGGCACAACAACTTAAAATTGCCGCACTCTGCGGTAATTATAACCGCATAGTGCGGCAATTGTCAAATGATTTAACACAATTTTGCCAAAAAATTTTGCATCTCTATTTGACAAACAAACAATTAAATTTTAAAATACAAAATGGAAGAACAAGAATGGATATAAACGGCGTAAAAGAATACGGAAAACTGATGGATAAAATGCAGGTGGCATACACCAATCTGGTCGCTACCATGGAGTGGGAGCTGTTTCGGCGCGGAGCTTATTCGGGTTTTTTGGACGATATTTACATGAGAAAGGTCTCTGCAATACTCGACCGGCAAAGCCCCCTGCCCACGCATGTTCTTGCGGAGAAAGCGCACATTTCACCCAAATGTATTCATCGAACCTTGAAAAAACTCGAAGAAAAAGGTCTGATAGAACGCTCCAAACAGGAGGGCAACAAAAAAACGCAATATATTTCGCTGACGGAATCTGCCAAAAAAGATATGAAAACGCACAGCGAAAATTCGCAGGAAATTATGCAAAGCATTTTCAACGGCGCGTTAAGCGAAAACGAGAGAATGCAGATGCTCACGGCGACGGAAACGCTGCTTAATATTTTTGAAAAATGTTGCGCTTTTGCCGACACGGACAACAAACCCGTTCAGCCTGCGCACGTGCATTTTTCCTACGACCTGACGCAGCACGTCCTGTCAAGCAAAACTTCGCCGTTTGCCAATCGCAAAAACAAAAAAACGCCTTGACGGGTGTAAGTAAAGATTTTTAAAAAAGCGTAACCATTCGGTTACGCTTTAAATTTTTTCCGACTGCTCCGCGCAAATGTAAATGATTTTACGCTTGCGCTCTTTTCTATGGAATACTCCTGTCAAAGGAGCTTTTTCAGTCAAGAGAGGTTTCGCAATAGGCGCACCTTTCCGTGCCGCCGTCAAAGATTGACAGCTTTTCGAGCGACGGCTCGGCATTGGTTATGCATCTTGGATTGGGGCAGCTCTTTTGCGTAAGCGTGCCGCCGAGTTTTGTTTCGCCCGAAGCACCGCCGTCCTTTAAAAGCGTAAGCAGCAGCGACATACGCGCGAATTTGCCGTAATTGACCTGCTCGAAATATTTGGCGCGGCTGTCTTTGTCAACGTCTGCGGCAATCTCGTTTACCCTCGGCAGCGGGTGCATGACTATCATATCCTCCTTTGCAGAGCCAAGTTTGTCCCTTGTGAGAACGTAGCTGTCTTTGAGACGCTCGTATTCGTCTGCGTCGGAAAATCTTTCCCGCTGAATACGCGTCATGTAAAGCACGTCAAGCTCCGACATATATTCCTGCAAATCGGCAGTTTCAACCGCCTTGCCGCCCTTTTGCTTGATTGCTTGGAGCATATATTCGGGCAGTCTTAGCTCGCGCGGAGAAATCAGCACGAAGCTGTTTCCCTCGTATCTCAAAAGCGCGTTTAAAAGAGAATGCACCGTGCGGCCGTATTTCAGGTCGCCTACAACCCCCACCTTCAAGCCGAAAAGCCGCCCTTTCTCCGCGTGAACGGTGACAAGGTCGGTAAGCGTCTGCGTGGGATGGCAGTGACCGCCGTCTCCCGCGTTGATTAAGGGCACCCGCGCCCAAGCGGCAGCCGCCCTCGCCGCGCCGTCCTTGGGATGACGCATGGCAATCACGTCGGAAAAGCAGCTCACGACGCGCGCCGTGTCGCCGACCGTTTCGCCCTTTGCGGCGCTCGAACTGTCTGCGGAAGAAAATCCCAGAACTCTGCCTCCCAATTCAAGCATAGCCGCCTCAAAGCTAAGTCTCGTGCGCGTGCTCGGTTCAAAAAACAGCGTGGCAAGCGTTTTGCCGTCAAGAGCATGGGCGTAAGCCTCTCTGTTTTTCATAATGTTTTCAGCCTGATTTACAAGCGCGTCGATTTCCGAAACGCTCATATCGGTTATATCCAGCAAATGTTTCATTTTTTCTCCGTCAGTTTTTTATCCAGCT
>ULXN01037451.1_pt1 | contig 56873 bp, 47 predicted proteins | sample 1961311 | NCBI WGS metagenome assembly ULXN01 (sample SAMEA4835839, study PRJEB28245) | human gut metagenome | biome: gut microbiome; material: fecal sample | place: Denmark | collected 2008 | reverse complement strand
CGTTTTGGCACTGGCATTAACAGGAGCATTGGCACTGGGGCTGACCGCATGCGGCAGCAGCGATAACGGCACAGCAGCTACCGGCAGCAACGATGCTGGAAGCAAGGCTGTATACCGCACTCTGGATGAGATCAAGGAAAGCGGTACCATCAACATCGGTGTATTTTCCGATAAGAATCCGTTTGGTTATGTGGATGAGAACGGCGAGTATCAGGGATATGATGTATATTATGCAAGAAGACTCGGTGAGGATCTGGGTGTCGATGTGAACTTCGTATCTACCGAGGCGGCCAACCGTATCGAGTATCTGCAGACCGGTAAGGTAGACGTGATCCTGGCTAACTTCACCGTAACTCCCGAGAGAGCAGAGGAAGTTGATTTCGCTGCTCCTTATATGAATGTAGCACTTGGCGTAGTATCCAAGGATGACAATGTAATCACTACTCTGGATAACTGGAATGCAGATGATTCTATTATTGTGATCTCCGGAACCACCGCAGAGACCTATCTGATTGCTAATTATCCGGACATTCCTTTACAGAAGTTCGATTCCTATGCAACCGCTAAGGAAGCTTTTGAAAACGGTACTTCCGTAGCATGGGCAAACGACAACACTGAGGTCATCGCATTTGCTCTGCAGAATGAAGGCTATACCGTAGGTATTCCTTCCCTGGGCAGCGCTGATACCATCGCTCCCGCAGTATCTAAGGGCAATACTACTCTGCTTGACTGGATCAACGATGAGATCGCAAGCCTTGGTGAAGAGAACTTCTTCCATGCAGATTACGAGGCAACTCTGGCAGATACCTATGGTCTGGATTACGAGGACAGCCTGGTAGTAGAAGGCGGCAAGGTAACCGCACAATAAGTACGGATCGGAATAGAATGATAGAGAGGGGACTGCGGGGCACGTATGTTGCCGCCGCAGTCTTTTCTTGCATCTGGCTACTTCTTTTGTTATAATCTAAAAAATTGTGTGTAACTATTCTGAATAGTTACGATTGTTGAAAAGCTTCCTGAAAGGAAAGAAATACATGAACTGGGAATTTATAGGAAAATATCTGCCTATGTATGAAAAGGCAGCGTTGCTCACCGTGAAGATCGGTGTCATCGGAATCCTGTTTGCGATTCTGCTGGGACTGGTATGTGCGGCGATACAATATTATAAAGTACCGGTGCTTCGGTGGATCGTAGCGGTCTACGTGGAACTGAGCCGTAATACACCGCTTCTGGTACAGCTGTTTTTTATTTATTACGGATTTCCGAAGATTGGGATCCGGATGTCAGCAGAGGTCTGCGGTGTGGTAGGACTGGCATTTTTAGGTGGCAGTTATATGGCGGAGGCATTCCGCAGCGGTCTGGAGGCCGTGGAACCGATCCAGAATGAAAGTGCCATCAGCCTGGGAATGAACTCCGGACAGGTACTAAGATATGTGATCCTGCCCCAGGCCATGTCTACCAGTATCCCGGCATTTGTGGCGAATATTATTTTCCTGTTGAAGGAGACCAGTGTATTCAGTGCCATCAGTCTGATGGATCTGATGTTTACGGCAAAGGATCTGATCGGCCTGTATTATAAGACTACCGAGAGCCTTTTCCTTCTGGTGGTATTTTATCTGTTGATCCTGCTGCCGGTATCGATCGTGGGATCTCTGGTGGAGAGGAGGATGCGTTATGCCGGATTTGGGGATTGATGTATTATTCAAAGGCACGAACATGCTCCGTCTGCTGCAGGGATTATGGGTAGCCATGAAGATCAGTATCGTATCTATTCTGATCAGTATGCCGTTAGGTATTCTGGTGGGAGCGTTGATGACGGTGAAGAACCGGTTCGTCAAAGCTATCTTCCGGGTCTATCTGGAATTCATCCGTATCATGCCGCAGCTGGTGCTTTTATTTATCGTATATTTCGGATCTACCAGAGCACTGGGCTGGAATCTGTCCGGAGAGGTGGCATCCGTCATCGTCTTCGTCCTGTGGGGCACCGCAGAGATGGGAGATCTGGTGCGTGGAGCGCTGATCAGTATTCCGAAGCATCAGTACGAAAGCAGTGAAGCACTGGGATTCAGTAAAATACAGACGTATCTGTATATCATTATTCCGCAGACTGTGCGGAGACTGATTCCGCTGTCCATCAACCTGATCACCCGTATGATCAAGACCACCAGCCTGGTGCTCATGATCGGCGTGGTGGAAATGCTGAAGGTGGCACAGCAGATCATTGAGGCCAATCGTATGAGCAGTCCCAATGCTGCGTTCGGAGTATTCCTTGTGGTATTTGTTCTGTATTTCTTCGCCTGCTGGCCCTTCAGTGTTCTGGCCAGAGTGCTGGAGAAAAAGTGGAATTAGAAATGGAATCGGAGTCGGAATGAGAATGGAGTGAAAACATGGCAGAGACATTGTTGAAGATAGAAAATCTGACAAAAGAATATGAAGGCCAGAAGATCCTGGACGGCATCAATCTGGAAGTAAAACAGGGAGATGTTCTGGTAGTGGTAGGTCCCAGCGGCTGTGGTAAGAGTACGCTGCTTCGGTGTATTAATGCACTGGAACCTATTCAGGGCGGTACGATAAAGCTGCAGGGCATGGATATCCGCAAGGGCAGTAAAAATATCACCACCCTGCGTCAGAAGATCGGTATGGTATTCCAGAGCTATGAACTGTTCCCGCATCTGACGGTACTGGACAATATTACGCTGGCACCGGTCAAGGTACAGAAGCGCGATAAGGCAGAGGCACAGAAGGAGGCCATGGAGCTTCTGGCGCGCGTGGGACTGGCAGATAAGGCAAAGAGTTATCCCAGACAGTTGTCCGGTGGACAGAAGCAGCGTGTAGCCATCGTCCGGGCATTGTGCATGCATCCGGAGATCCTGCTGTTCGATGAAGTGACCGCGGCACTGGATCCGGAGATGGTAAGAGAAGTGCTGGATGTTATGCTGGATCTTGCAAAACAGGGCAAGACCATGCTCATTGTCACCCATGAGATGCAGTTTGCAAAGGCGGTAGCGGACAAAGTTATTTTCATCGACCAGGGTAAGATCGTGGAGGAGGCCGCTCCCGATAAATTTTTCGAACATCCGGAGACAGAGAGAGCAAAACAGTTCCTGAATGTATTCACCTTCGAACATGTGGAACATCATACAAAACAGGCATAGGAATCGCATAAATACAGGAAAAAGATAATGAAGAGAGTTTTCATTATCTTTTTTTTGTGCTATACTCACTATGGATTTTTGCGTTTTATTTCAAATGATTTACAATATGTGACCAAAGGAGAATGGGAAAGGTGAAGAAAAAACCTTATATCAGATATGTGATTCTGGGGATTCTGGCTACATTGATGGTGGGTTGTATCATCCGTATTGCCATGCCAAACCGGGAATGGAACTATACCGGAAGCTATACTTTTGCGGAAGGGGAATCTTATACAGAAGAGCCGGTATTTGAGCATATTTCGCTGGGGACAGGAGTATACCGGGTGGAGCTGTCCTACGAATGCACCGGGGATGCCATCGCGGTCTGCAATGTGAAAGACGGTACTGTGTATCAGGGAGGCCTGTTGTGCAACGGCGAGCATCTGTACAGTGCACTGGGGCATACCTCCTATGATTTCTGGCTTTATGAGCCCACAGAAGAACTGACGGTGACAATCGATTATTCCGGACGGGAAAAGCTGACCACCGGGAATCTGCGGATCGTGGAGACGAATCTTCTGTGGACAAGATATCTTGTGATCCTTGCGGCAGCAGCACTGTTGGTTCTTGCGACCATGTGGCTGGAGCGTCGGGAGGTGGTAAAAGGCAGAAATGAGCAGAGACGTCAGATCCTGTTTGGAATCGGTGTGATCGCCTTTTTTGCCTCCATTCCTTATTTATATGACGGTATGGTGTCAGGGGCAGATCTGACCTACCATTTACATCGCATTGAGGGTGTAAAGGATGGACTTCTGACTGGGCAGTTTCCGGTACGGCTGGAACCCAGATGGGTATTTGACCACGGCTATGCCAATGGTATTTTCTATTGTAATCTGTTATTGTATTTTCCGGCACTTCTGCGCATGGCAGGCTTTACGATGACAGAAAGCTATGCTTTCTATTGCATAGGACTTAATATTGCTACGGCAGCGATAGCCTGGTACTGCTTTAACGGAATATTCAAAGACCGGATCATAGGCCTGGTCTGCAGCGCATTGTATACTTTATCCATATTCAGATTTTTTAAACTGGTAATGGTAGGAGCTGTAGGAGAGGGAAGCGCCTATACGTTTCTGCCGCTGGTGGTATACGGAATTTATCTTGTCTTTGAAAAAGATGTGGAAGACAGAGAGTTTCATAAAAGCTGGATCATTTTGGGACTGGGATATGCCGGATTGATCCAGACCCATGTACTGACCTGTGAGATTACGGCATTGTTCACAGTGCTGTTCTGTCTGATTTATATCCGCAGAGTATTTACATGGCCAAGATTCCGGCAGCTTGTATGTGGAGCATTTTTTGCGCTGGGATTAAGCCTGTGGTATCTGGTACCGTTTGTTGACTATTATTTGACACAGGATGTCAGGATACGCCATGCATCGGCGAGAACTATCCAGGACAGAGGAACCATTTTTGCGCAAATATTACAGCAGTTCTGGTTCAGCAGAATTCCGGAATCCATGGAAGGCAAGGCAGGGGATTTACTGAATCCTATTGGGGTAGGATTGTTTCTGGTAATAGGAATGATGATTTTCTGGCTGCTGTTATTTTTGGGAGATTTGCAAAAACAAAAAGAGGCTGAGAAGAGCTTTGCGATAAAGGCAGCAGGATTCGGATGCCTTGCATTATGGATGTCCACAAATTCCTTTCCCTGGGATAACATTCAGAAAATTTCCGGCATTGCAGCGACATTGGTGAGCAGTCTGCAGTTCCCCAATCGTTTTCTGGGATGGGGTACGGTTCTGTTGGTGACGGTAACGGGATATGTGATTCGATATTTTCAGAACAACCGGAAAATCTTCTATCAGATGAGTCTGATCACGGCAGTAGTGTCTTTGTCTGCATCCTATCTGTTTATGATGGATTCGGGAGTACAGGAGAGGGACGTTACATTATATAATCAGGAAAGTATGGGATTTGGTTACATCTCCGGAGAAGAGTATCTGATCTATGGAACGGACAGCACAAAGCTGACTTTTGCAAGACCGGAAGCCAATGAGAATATTCAGATCGCAGACTATGAAAAGAGCGGTTTAAATATAAGCTTTTCCTGCAGGAATGATTCGCCCCGGGAGGAAATAGTAACACTTCCGGTTCTCATGTATAAGGGATATGCAGCCAGGGATGACAAAGGAGAAGTATTGGAGATCACAGACGATGGTGGACATATTTTGCAAGTGTGCATTCCGGGTGGATATGCCGGAACAGTCAGAGTGCGTTTTGTGGAACCGTGGTATTGGAGAACGGCGGAACTGGTTACTTTGATCACAGCAGCGGGTATCGTGTTTTTCGGGATTCGGAAGAGGAGACAGAGATGAAAAAGAAATGGATTTTATTAGCGGAAGGGCTTCTCTTAGCGGTTCTGTTCGTGCTGTCTTTTGGGGGATCGGATATTGTATTTGAGGCAGATCATCAGCAATTGTATCGGGTGGAAGAAACAGGGGGGATCGTCAGCAAAGATTTTGCATTGAACCCGGGAGTATATCGCATCATAGTAGAGTCGGATATTGCAAATGGCGGAATCGGAAGCGGAATGGAGATCAGTCTGGAAGCGGAGGAGACCACTTTTCGTGCGATCAGGGGCAACCGGGCAACTTTGCCTGCAGATACAGAGCATAAAAGGATTACCTATTATGTGGCAGATACGGTTGATGCAGCACATCTGCAGATACAGCCATTTTCGGAGGGAGGAAATGTTTCCTATGAGTTGAAAGTAGAGAAGACAACCGCCGGAAGAAGGATTCTTTTTGTAATAGTGCTGGTTTTTTTTGCCTGTCTGGATGGAATTGCGATATTCCGCAGAAAAGTATTGTGTAAAGAAGTGAGCGGACAGAAAAAATGGATCAACTGTGCAATGGTGGGAATCTGGATGATAGCCTGTATCCCCTTGCTGGTGGATTATCTTGTTCTGGGGACTGACAGTGTACAGTGCCTGAGAGAAACAGAGTATATGCTTCAGGGAGAATGGGGAAGGATTCCGGCAGCCCATTTACTATATTTATGGATTCCGGCAGGAATGCGGTGGATTGGATTTCCGGTCGCAACATCTTATAAGATCATGATAGCATTTTTATCCGGAGCTGCACTTGCATTGCTTTATTTCCTGTTTTCCAAATGGGGAAAGGATGCGCGACTGGTGTTGGCGGCAGCAGCTTTTGGTATATGGAATCCTCTGGCGGTGAAGACCTTATATGTAATGGGAAATCCCGGAAAGTTTGTTGTCTGTGTGTTGGGATATGCAGTACTGGGCAGTGTGGTATGGATACTTCTTCAAAAAAGAAAAAGCCAGAACAAAATTTCCCCTTGGATCGTGTTTGCGGTACTGTTAATACTTGTTTTACAGGTGGTATATTATGAAAATACCATTATACTGCAATCGGATGTTCAGTACTGGTACAATGAAGAACCTTTCATGACAGGAGAATAACAGATGGAAAGTACTTTTATCATATTGACCCAGATTATTACCTTTGGAACCGCATGGAGTATGTTCCATTGCGTTTTAAAGAGAAAAAAGAAAGACTGGTTTTCACTGGTGGGGGCATTAGGGTATCTGTTGCTGCCTTATCATGTATATGTGGTAACGGAAAGTGTGGATCGGTCACAGATTCTGATATGGATGGTGGTGCCGATCCTGGCAGCGTCTCTGGTAAAAATGTCGGATACGGAGAAAATGTTCTGGAAGACAGGCTACGGATTGACCGCAGTACTGGCCCTGGGGATTATCGGAAGACTGGATGGCGTAGCCGCATTGACGCTTTTGTTCCTGATCTGCGTGGGTGGTATCTGCAGGAGACAATGGCAATATCCGGTGATCGGGATTCTGGGAGTTGCCATGGCATACCACACCTATATGACGTGGAAACACTGGCTATTCGACGGGGCCTTTGCGGAGAGCGGATTGGAATATACCAGCATCATGGAGCAGGGATACAGTATCGGCGGTCTGTTCAGTACTTATTTTTATAGGAACGGACACCCCGGAATGGGAATTCTGCTGCTTGGCTGTCTGTTGTTTTTGCTCTATCAAAGCTTTGTAAAAGGAAAAAAGATATGCGCCAAAAATGATCATATCTGGCTGGGAGCGGCGGCATTGCTCACTGTAATGTCTCTGCGGTATTTCCCGTGGGATTTTGTACAGAGAATGGGAAGCTGGGCACTGGGGCTGGTAACGCTGATCGGGACTCCAGCGGTGTTTTTCGGTTACGCCCAGATACTGTTGTGTGTGTGGAGCATTGAAAAATGCGGTGCAGTTTTACAGTTGACAGACAGAACAACAAGGATGCGGGAAGACACTGTCAAAAAGAATGGAGAAAAGTAGCATGGAAAGTAGGGAAGAAAAAGAATCCCAGGGAAAAATATTGTGGAAAATATTCCTGTCCACACTGTATCTGAGTGCATTCACGTTCGGGGGCGGTTATGTCATCGTTACGCTGATGAAGAAGAAATTCGTGGATGAATACCATTGGATCGGAGAAGACGAAATGCTGGATCTGGTGGCCATCGCCCAGTCTTCGCCCGGCGCGATCGCAGTCAACGGAGCCATCGTGGTGGGGTACAAGCTGGCCGGGATCCCGGGGGCACTGGTGGCGATCCTTGGAACGATCCTGCCGCCCTTTGTGATTATAGCGGCAATATCTGTCTGCTACAATGTGTTCCGCAGTAACTTCTTCGTGGCGCAGATGCTGTCTGGGATGCAGGCAGGAGTGGGAGCGGTGATCGCTTCCGTGACGTATGATATGGGTGCACCTATCGTAAAAGAAAAAGATCCTATGTCACTTGTCATTATGCTGGGAGCTTTTTTGGCAGCATGTATTCTGGAGATCAATGTGGTCTACATTGTGATCGTCTGCGGACTGATTGGTGTGGTCCGTACACTTCTTGCCAAGAGGAGGTCCGGAAAATGATCTATCTGCAATTATTTTTAAGTTTTCTGCAAATAGGAATGTTCAGCTTCGGGGGCGGCTATGCGGCCATGCCTCTGATCCAGGGACAAGTAGTCACGACTCACGGATGGCTGACCATGTCGGAATTCACGGATCTGATCACGATATCACAGATAACACCGGGCCCCATTGCAGTGAATTCCGCCACCTTCGTGGGACTGAAGATTGCCGGGATTCCCGGAGCTGTGGTGGCAACGGTCGGGTGTATTTTGCCGTCCTGCATTATTGTGACGATCCTGGCAAGACTATACCTGAAGTATCGTAATCTGGATCTGCTGCAGGGAGTGCTGAAATCTCTGCGGCCTGCAGTGGTGGCAATGATCGCATCGGCAGGGATCCTGATCCTGAAAAATGCGTTCTGGGGAAGCGGAGGGACGATTTCCCTGACGGGTACGGAGTGGAGCATGGTGGCGATCTTCGGAATCTGTGTGTTGCTGCTTCGGAAAACGAAACTGAATCCCATCTGGGTCATGGTACTGGCGGGTGTCATGAAGGTGGGAATCTCCGCAATGACAAATGTTTTGTAATGTAATAGGAAAATGAGGAAAGCGGATCTGCTTTTTGCGGATCCGTTTTTTTCTGTTCTAAAAATCGAAAAACAAATAGCCTCAAAATGTCCGTGGGTAAAATACACTTGTCTTTATATGAGAAATACTATATAATAGCACATAATGTGTGCAATGGAGTACATGTATACATCAGAAAAAAGGGAAAGAAGAGTGTAAGTATGAAAAAACTATTTGAAAAGTGGAACAGCATCAGCCTGATCCTGCGTATCGTATGTGGTCTGGTCATTGGTGTGATCCTGGGACTGGTCGTGCCGCAGGCAACCGGTATTGCCATTCTGGGAGATGTTTTTGTAGGTGCCCTGAAGGCCATTGCGCCTTTGTTGGTATTCTTCCTGCTGATCAGTGCCTTGTGTCATGCAGGGAAGAGCCATGGCGGCATCATTAAGACCGTTATTATTATGTACATGTTCAGTACCTTTCTGGCAGCGCTGGTAGCCGTGATCGCCAGCCGGTTATTCCCCGTGACACTGACACTGGCAGACGCAGCCACCGATATGGCAGCGCCGGACGGTATCGTGGAAGTACTGAAGACTCTGTTAATGAATATGGTAGCCAATCCGGTATCCTCTCTGTTAAATGCCAACTATATTGGTGTTCTGACCTGGGGTGTGATCATCGGTGTCGGTATGAGAGCAGCCAATGATACCACCAAGAAAGTACTGGATGACATTTCCAACGGTCTGTCCCAGGTAGTCAGCTGGATCATCAGTATGGCTCCCTTCGGAATCTTAGGTCTGGTATTCAGCTCCATTTCTTCCAACGGACTGGAGATATTCTCCGAATACGGAAAACTTCTGTTAGTACTGGTAGGTTCCATGCTGTTTATCTACTTTGTGACCAACCCGATCATCGTGTTCTGGTGTATCCGCAAGAACCCGTACCCGCTGATCTTCAAGTGCCTGAAGAAGAGTGCCATTACTGCGTTCTTCACCAGAAGCTCCGCAGCCAATATTCCTGTGAATATGAAGGCCTGTGAAGAGTGGGGAATGGATAAGGATACCTATTCCGTAACCATCCCGCTGGGAGCTACCATTAACATGGACGGTGCAGCCATCACCATTACCGTAATGACACTGGCAGCGGCAAATACTCTGGGGATTCACGTAGACTTCTTAAGCGGTATCGTGCTGAGCATTCTGGCAACCCTGGCAGCCTGCGGCGCATCCGGCGTGGCGGGAGGATCCCTGTTACTGATCCCTATGGCATGTTCGTTGTTTGGAATCTCCAACGACATTGCCATGCAGATCGTAGGTGTCGGCTTCATCATCGGTGTCATCCAGGATTCTGTGGAGACCGCACTGAATTCTTCCTCCGACCTGTTACTGTCCGCATCCGCAGAGTTCAGACAGTGGAGACTGGAAGGCAAAGAGATCAAATATTAAAAAATAGTCTGAAAATCATAACAGGCAGTCAGAAAGCTGTTATCCGATCGTGGGTAGCAGCTTTTCTGCAACTAAAAACTTTGGCGATTTGACGCGGTGATTTCTTGACACATTGTATGAGAAAAAGTACAATTAAGAGAAAAGTACTCTACGGTACGCAAAACAAAATAAGGATAAAAGGGATGGTGCACTATGGGGAAAACGATCAAAAGGTAAATTACGATGCAGACGGAACTGGCGGATGCGGTGGCCGGAGTGAATAAGAACCTTCAGGAGATCACCTATTCCAGTGAAAATATGTCTACAGAGACCAAGGGCGTATTACAGAGCATCGGCAAACTTCAGCAGAATATGCAGCAGTTCCGTGTCTGAGTAAGTTTGGAGGGAAATTATGTGGCAGCCACAGGAAGACAATACGTATAATGATCTGCGGGAAAACTCCATCAGACAATGGCTGGAGGATATGAGCAGACATGAAGATGTAGCGGTCCGCGGAGGCGTGAAAGTCACCGCGGAATATCTGGAGGATCTGAAGAAGCAGATCCGTCAGTTAGAGGAAAAATGTGCATTGAAAGATGCCTATTTGAAGAAGATGAAAGAGAAGGCGGGACAGTGAGAGATCACTGTCCTGTTTTTCTATAGAAAAATGCTTGAATTTCTGGCAGAAGCGGGGCACGGGAGGGTTGACAGTTATCGGGAAAAAAAGTATCATATATAAGATATTGAGCTAAAATTGCGGGAAAGGCAATTTGCAGATATAAAATATACGAGCGGAAGGGTAGAAAACCATGGCACTTAGCAAGAAGCCCACAACGGGCATGAAAGATATCCTGCCGGAGGAGATGCAGATCCGCGATTATGTGATCAGCGTCATCAAGGATACCTACGGCAAATTCGGTTTTACTTCCATTGAGACTCCCTGTGTGGAAAATATTGCGAACTTAAGCAGTAAGCAGGGCGGTGACAATGAGAAGCTGATCTTCAAAATCTTAAAGCGCGGTGAGAAACTGAATGTAGCAGCTGCGACCACCGAGGAAGAGGTAGTCGACAGTGGGCTGCGTTATGACCTGACGGTACCGCTGGTACGTTATTATTCCAATAATGCGGCATCCCTGCCTTCTCCTTTTAAGGCATTGCAGATGGGCAATGTATGGAGAGCGGACAGACCTCAGAGAGGAAGATATCGTCAGTTTATGCAGTGTGATATCGATATTCTGGGAGAACCTTCGAATCTGGCGGAGATCGAACTGATCCTTGCAACGACCACCACATTGGGTAAGCTGGGATTCAAGAATTTCCAGATCCGTATCAATGAGCGCCGTATCCTGAAGGCAATGGCTGCTTATAGCGGATTCCCCGAAGAGTCCTATGACAGCGTATTTATCACTCTGGACAAGATGGACAAGATCGGTCTGGAAGGCGTGGAAGCTGAGCTTTTGGAGAACGGTTTTGATAAGACATGTGTAGACAAGTATCTGGAACTGTTCAAGGGTCTGGAGAGTGCAGAGGATGGTGTGGCTTATCTGGCGGATACCCTGGAAGGATTCCTGGAGCCGGAGATCGCCCAGAGCCTCAGAGAGATCATGGACAGCGTCAAAGCCACCAAGGCTTCTGATTTCGAAATTGTCTTCGATGCCACTCTGGTAAGAGGTATGTCCTATTACACCGGAACTATTTTTGAGATCGCCATGCCGGAATTCGGCGGCAGCTGCGGCGGTGGTGGACGTTATGACAAGATGGTAGGCAAGTTCACCGGCAATGATGTACCCGCCTGTGGATTTTCCATCGGTTTCGAGCGTATCATCATGCTGCTCATGGAGAGAGGATTCAAAGTTCCTACGAGACCGAAGCAGGTAGCATACCTGATCGAAAAGGGCGTCAGTGGTGAAAGACTGTGTGAAGTGATCGCACAGGCCCAGGAAGCCCGTAAGGACGGTACTCAGGTACTGGTAGCCCGCATGAACAAGAATAAGAAATTCCAGAAAGAACAGCTGAACAAGGAAGGCTACGAAGAATTCGTGGAATTCTATAAAGAAGAATTAAAGAGATAAAAAGCAACAGACGAAGGAGCAAAAGCAATGATTCAGTCCAGAACCCATAATTGTAATGAACTTCGGATCGGCAACGTTGGCGAGAGAGTCACACTGGTCGGCTGGTTCGAGAACATGAGAAAAGTCAGCAAGAATCTCGGATTTGTCATTTTGCGTGATTTCTACGGAACCACTCAGCTGGTAGTAGAGACCGAAGAGATGATGAACGTGATGGATGGCATCAACAAGGAGTCCACCATCTCCGTGGAAGGTGTGGTAAGAGAGCGTTCCAGCAAGAATGCCAATCTGCCTACCGGAGAGATCGAAGTAGTGCCCGACAAGATCGAGATTTTAGGTAAGTGTATCTACAATGCACTTCCTTTTGAAATCAATCAGTCCAAGGATGCAGACGAGAATGCCCGTCTGAAATACCGTTATCTGGATCTGAGAAATCCGAACATGAAGAAGAACATCGTGATGAGAAGTCAGATCGTGGCAGAGCTGCGTCAGAGAATGTATGCTCTGAACTTCATGGAGATCACCACCCCTATTCTGACCTGTTCTTCCCCGGAAGGTGCGAGAGATTATCTGGTTCCTGCCAGAAATCATCCCGGCAAGTTCTACGCTTTGCCCCAGGCACCCCAGCAGTTCAAGCAGATCCTGATGGCTTCCGGTTTTGACCGTTATTTCCAGATCGCTCCCTGCTTCCGTGATGAGGATGCGAGAGCAGACCGTTCTCCCGGAGAGTTTTATCAGCTGGATATGGAGATGGCCTTCGCTTCTCAGGAAGATGTATTCTCCATCGTAGAGCAGGTACTTCCTCCCGTATTTGAAAAGTACGGTATTTATAAAAATGCTTCCAAGGCTCCGTTTGTACGGATCCCTTATCTGGAGGCTATGGACAAGTATGGTTCCGACAAGCCGGATCTGCGTATCGATCTGGTACTGACCGATGCCACCGAGGTAATGCAGGGCTGTGGCTTTGCTGCTTTCGAAGGTCAGACGGTAAAGGCTATCGTGGTGGATGGCTTCACTGCTACCCGTAAGCAGATCGATGCTATCTGCGCAGAGGTAGAAGTACAGACCGCACGCAAGGGATTCTGGTTCCGTGTAGACGAGAACGGAGAGTTCGTAGGCGGTATCTCCAAGTTCTTGCAGGATCGCAAGGAAGAAGTCATCAAGGCTCTCGGCCTTAAGAACGGTGACTTTGTAGGGCTTGCCGCAGGCAAGAAGCTGGAAGCGCAGAAGACAGCAGGTGTATACAGAAAGCTGCTGGGTGCAGCCAGCGAGAAACATATGAAGAAGGATTGCTACGAGTTCTGCTGGATTGTGGATTTCCCGATGTATGAGATCGGTGAAGAGTCCGGCGAACTGGAATTCTGTCATAATCCGTTCTCCATGCCCCAGGGCGGTATGGATGCGCTGAACAATCAGGATCCTCTGGAGATTCTGGCATACCAGTACGATCTGGTCTGCAACGGCGTAGAGCTGTCCTCCGGCGCAGTGAGAAACCATGATCCTGAGATTATGATCAAGGCATTCGAACTGGTAGGCTTAGGCGAAGCCGATGTGAAGGCAAAGTTCCCTGCCATGTACAATGCATTCTGTTACGGAGCACCTCCTCATGCAGGAATCGCTCCCGGCGTAGACCGTATGATCATGTTGATCTGTGGTGAGGAAAGCATCCGTGAGATCATTCCTTTCCCCATGAACAAGAATGCCATGGACATTATGATGGGAGCACCGGGTACGGTAGAGCAGAAGCAGTTGGATGAACTGCATCTGGCCATCACCGCCAAGCCGGAAGAATAATAATGAGGCTGTCGCACGATTTCTGTGTGACAGCCTTTATGTTGGGTATATATGGCAATTTGTCAGGAGAAGAATATGGCTGTAGGAATTTATGTATTGCATCTGCACCCAGGTGAGGAAGAAATCAGGCGGACATTCCTGCGGGAAGCTGCAGAATATGTGGATCCGGTGCGGTGTAAGAAGGTACAACGGCTGAAAAGCACCGGAGCAAAGGCAGCCAGTCTCGGCGCGGGAATGCTGTTGCAGAAGATGGCTCTGGATCTGATAGACGGTACGGAGAATACCGGAATCCTGTTTCTGGAAGAGGATGAGCTGCTTGCGGTGTTACAGGAGCGGATGCACCGGGACAAGGCGGGGGCGTTATCCTTTTCCTACGAATATGGAGAACTGGGGAAGCCACAGATCGTGAATATCCCGAAAAAATTCAATCTGTCTCATTCCGGAGACTATGTGGTCTGCGCGGTAGGAGACGGAGAAGTGGGAGCGGACATTCAGAAATGGGTTCCCTATAAGGAACGGACGGCAGAGCGTTTTTTTGCGCCAACGGAATGGAAACTGCTGCAGGAACTGCCTGCGTCACAGCGCACGGAACTGTTTTACCGATTGTGGAGCAGAAAAGAAGCCTACGGCAAATACACCGGCCAGGGGATCGGCAGTGCAGTGGGAGAAGATTTCTCCGACGAACAGAACTGGCAGGAAAAGCAGATATGTTTCCGGGAACGGGTTCTGGAGGATAGCTATTCGCTGGCGGTCTGTTACGGAACAGCAGAAGCGTAAAAAGATAGGGAACGGGAAAGCTGTACAGGGATAGGAAGCATGAAAAGCGGATGCGCCTTACATGGAAAGCGCGAAGAAATGAGGACTTTATGAAAAGATTAATGATGTATCTGAAAGATTATAAGAAAGAGTCCATACTGGCACCACTGTTCAAACTGCTGGAAGCATTTTTCGAACTGATGGTTCCTCTGGTAATGGCAAATATCATTGACTATGGTATTTCCAACCGGAACATGGGGTATATCGGGAAAATGGGACTGCTCCTGCTGCTCCTTGGTGTAGTGGGACTGGCGTCGTCCATTACGGCGCAGTTTTTCGCAGCCAAGGCGGCAGTGGGATTTTCTACCAAGCTGCGTCAGGCATTGTTTGATCATATTGAGGATCTGAGCTTTACGGATATTGATAAGGCGGGAACTTCCACCATGATCACCCGTATGACCAGTGATGTGAACCAGGTGCAGTCCGGTATCAATATGACCTTACGTCTGTTCTTACGTTCCCCGATCATTGTCTTTGGTGCCATGATCATGGCATTCACCATTGATGTGAAATGTGCCCTGATCTTTGTAGTGGCGATTCCTTTGTTGTCCATTGTGGTATTCGGTATTATTTTATCCACAATCCCTATGTACAAAAAGGTGCAGTCCAGGCTGGATCAGGTATTGGGCATCACCAGAGAGAATCTGACCGGTGTCCGTGTCATCCGTGCATTCCATCAGGAAGCGAAGGAAGAAGAGCGATTCCGGGAGAACAATGAGGCATTGTCCGCCATGCAGATCTTCGTAGGTAAGATCAGTGCCTGCATGAATCCTGTGACCTATGTCATCGTAAACGGTGCTATCATTGCCCTGATCTATACCGGTGCGGTACAGGTCAATATCGGTAACTTAAGCCAGGGTGAGGTGGTAGCGATCATCAACTATATGAACCAGATCCTGGTAGAGCTGGTGAAGCTGGCAAACCTGATCGTGACCATGACCAAGGCTCTGGCCTGTGCAGATCGTGTGGATTCCGTATTTGAAATCGGTGCAGATGCTGCTTACGCAGAAAAGAGTGTACAAAATCAGAAGTTAGCAGATAAGGTAGACAAGAAAGCACCTTTCCTGAATTTCAAACATGTCTCCCTGACCTATCAGGGAGCCGGAGCACCTACTTTGCAGGATATGAACTTCACCGTAAACCGTGGCGATACCGTAGGTATCATCGGAGGTACCGGTTCCGGTAAGACCTCCCTGGTGAATCTGATCCCAGGTTTCTATCCGGCGACAGAAGGTGAGATCCTGTTGGAAGGCAGAGATATCCGGACCATGAGTGATGAGGAACTGCGCGGACGTATCGGTGTCGTACCGCAGAAGGCAGTCCTGTTCAAGGGAACGGTCCGCAGTAATCTCCAGTGGGGCAAACCGGATGCTACAGAAGAGGAAATGTGGAAAGCACTGGAACTTGCACAGGCATCGGAAGTGGTAGACGGTAAGCCCGGAAAGTTAGATGCAACTGTGGCACAGAACGGTAAGAATTTCTCCGGTGGACAGAGACAGCGTCTGACCATTGCGAGAGCCCTGGTCAGAGAGCCTGAGATCCTGATCCTGGATGACAGTGCCTCCGCACTGGATTATGCCACCGACGCAAAACTGCGTGCGGCACTGCGTACCCTGGAAGATAAGACCACGACCTTTATCGTATCCCAGCGAGCTTCCACTATCCGCCATGCGGACAAGATCATCGTACTGGATGACGGTGAGATCGCAGGTGTGGGAACCCATGATGAATTGTTGAAGGATTGTACGGTATATCAGGAGATTTATTATTCCCAGTATCCTGAGCAGAGAGGAGGTGTTCGGTAATGCAGAAGACAAATAATAAAGCAACCATGAAGCGTGTGCTGAAATATATCCGGAAATATACACCGGCACTGGTACTCTCCCTGCTGTTAGCAGGCCTGACCGTGTTACTGACCTTATATATCCCTATCCTCACCGGTAATGCGGTGGACCTGATCATCGGCAAGGGACAGGTAGATATGCCGGGTATTTTTGCTATTATGAAAAAAATCGCTATCGTCATGATCATCACGGCAGTAGGCCAGTGGGTTATGAACACCTGCAACAACTATATTACCTATCATGTGATCCGGGATATCCGTACGGATGCTTTTGCGAAGCTGGAGATCCTGCCCTTAAAATATCTGGATGCCCATGCTTACGGTGATATCGTGAGCCGTGTTATTGCGGACGTGGATACTTTCGCAGACGGTCTGCTGATGGGATTTACCCAGCTGTTCACCGGTGTACTGACGATCCTGTGTACGCTGGGCTTCATGCTGGTGACCAATGTGCCCATCACACTGGTAGTAGTATGTATCACTCCGGTATCCTTCCTGGTGGCAAAATTCATTGCAACCAAGACCTACTCCATGTTCAGGGAGCAGTCCGAGACCAGAGGCGAGCAGACCTCCCTGATTGAGGAAATGATCGACAACCAGAAGATTGTAAATACCTTTTCCAGAGGAGAAGCGGTGAAGAGCAAGTTTGGAGAGATCAACGGCAGATTGCAGAAATGCTCTCTGAAAGCTATCTTTTTCTCCTCCATTACGAACCCGGCGACCCGTTTCGTTAACAGTCTGGTATATGCCGGTGTCGGTGTGTTCGGTGCGCTCGTAGCGATCAAGGGCGGTATCAGCGTAGGCCGTCTGTCCTGCTTTTTAAGCTATGCGAACCAGTACACCAAGCCCTTCAACGAGATCTCCGGCGTGGTAACAGAATTGCAGAATGCTTTTGTCTGTGCCGGACGTATCTTCGAACTGATCGACGAGGAGCCTCAGGTGCCCGATGCTGCGGATGCAAGAGTATTGGAAGATGCCCAGGGTAATGTGGATCTGAAGAATGTATACTTCCAGTATGTGCCGGAGAAGAAGCTGATCCAGAACTTTAACCTGAAAGTTACCCCTGGTCAGAGAGTTGCCATCGTAGGCCCTACCGGATGCGGTAAGACCACCGTGATCAACTTGTTGATGCGTTTTTACGATGTGAACTCCGGCTCCATTAAAGTGGACGGCACAGATATCCGGGATATCACCAGAGGAAGTCTCCGTACCAATTACGGTATGGTGCTGCAGGAGACCTGGTTACGTTCCGGCACTATCCGTGACAACATCTGCATGGGTAAACCGGACGCTACCGAGGAAGAGATCATCGGAGCAGCCAAGGCATCCCATGCCCATAGCTTTATCAAGCGACTGCCCCAAGGGTATGACACCGTGATCACCGAAGACGGCGGCAGCCTGTCCCAGGGACAGAAACAGCTTCTGTGTATCACCAGAGTCATGCTGTGCCTGCCTCCCATGCTGATCCTCGATGAGGCAACCTCCTCCATCGATACCCGTACCGAGATCAAGATCCAGAACGCATTCGCCAAAATGATGGAAGGCCGCACCAGCTTCATCGTAGCCCACAGACTTTCCACCATCCAGAGCGCTGATGTCATCCTGGTAATGAAAGACGGAAACATCATCGAACAGGGCAACCATGAGACCCTGCTGGCAAAGGGCGGTTTCTACGCGAATCTGTATAACAGCCAGTTTGCCGTGTAACGAGACATGCAAAGGCAAGGAAACTACCACTCAATGGGGAGCTTGCTCACCAGGGAGTGGTAGTTTTTTTGACTTTATACGGCGACAGCCGTCATCCGCCGAAAGCCCGTCAGGGCTTTTGGCGGATGCTGGCATGGCTCGTTACACTTTCCCCGGTAGCGGCACGCCCTTTGCCCTTGCCATTCTCTTTCAAAAAAGACAGAAAATATATAGAAAATTGTCGAAAAATGTAAAAATATACCAGTACAATAAAAATATTGAAAATAAATTAAAATATTTCAAGAAATGTGTTGACAAATGTACAAGCATGTATTATATTAGACTTAACAAAAGGGAAACGGAACAACCCAACAAAGAAGGTTGGGAGAGAAGTACAAAAGAATCTATAGAAAGAGAGGTACAGTCCACCTAACAATTAAAGTCCTACCACAGTCTTCCATGATGTACAACTGAATAGAACTACCAAAGAGAACCAATTTACATAGAGAACATCAAGTACACAGAAGAAAAAGTAATGAACAACAGAAGATAAGAATTATCTCACATTACAGTACATACGTACAAAAGAAAAGTGGAAAGAGAACAAAAGACAAAATGGAAGATCAAATTTAAGAAAGAGAGGGCAAGCCATTGGAGCCTGTAGTCTGAGAGGGCGTACTGATTGAAAGAATGATCGGTACGCTCTCTTAATGTTGTATAACTATTCAGAGCCAAGTAAAAAATCAAGATGGTCGTCAAATGCTTGCATTTGTAAGTCCATATTGGATTTTTTATTTTGCGAATGAGGTTCTGAATAGTTGTACAATTTTCCAGTGGAAAAACCTACCGATATCATGTACAATAGAAGAATAGTACAGATAGAGGAGTTATGAAAATGGACACAAACGAACAGAATCAGCAGGACAAAAGAGAACTCAGACATAAGAGAAGACAGAGAAATCAGATCATTGCATATACGGCCGTAGGTATTATGATCCTGTTGCTGGCGGTGGGAATTGCTTTTGCTGTAAGCAAGATTACCAGCATGAGTCGTAATCAGGAAGAACAGCAGAACAAGGTGGATGAGATCCTTTCGGATGAGGAGACAATCCAGGCACCGACGGAAAGCCAGGAGACAGTGGTGGAACTCACGGATGAGCAGAAGCTGGATACCATTATTAATGAGGCAATCATCCAGAACATGCCTCTGGAAGATAAGGTAGCCGGATTATTCATTACGACGCCGGAATCGATCACCGGTGTGTCTGCGGCAGTACAGGCGGGAGACGGTACCAAGGATGCGTTATCCCAATACCCGGTAGGTGGAATCGTATACGCTGCGAAAAACATCCAGTCTGCAGATCAGCTGAAGCAGATGATCGATAATACCAAATTATATACCAGCTATCCCCTGTTTATTGCCATTGACGGAGAGGGAAGCGATACAGATGCGGTAGCTGCGGCAGGCCTTGGCACTAAAGTGGACACACCCCAGAGCATCGGGGCTACCGGAGATACCAACAATGCGTACCTAGCGGGAACCACGGTGGGAACTTATCTGGCAGAGCTGGGCTTTAATCTTGATTTCGCACCTTCTGCAGATCTCAGTGTAGTGGATGGAAATGCGGCAGGCAGCAGTTCTTACGGATCGGAAGCGGACAATGTGGCATCCTTTGTAGGATATATGCAGGCAGGATTACAGGAGCAGAAGGTGACCGCATGTATCGGACAGTTCCCTGGTATCGGCAGCAGTACCCAGAGCACGAAGGACGGCATGGCATCTACAGACAGAAGTGCGGAAGATTTCAGAGCCAATGAATTTGTGGTTTTCCAGACTTGTATCGACAATGGCATGACCAAAATGATCCGCATCAGTAATATGGCGTCATCTTCCCTGACCGGAGACAATACCCCCTGCACGTTCTCCAGCGCGGTGGTAACGGATATTTTAAGAAATGAACTGAATTTCCGCGGTGTGATCGTGTCCGGAGCCATGAATGAGGCTGCAATCTCCAATTACTATGGAGCAGATGAAGCTGCGGTACTGGCACTTCGCGCAGGCTGTGATATGATCTATGCACCGGAGAATTTTGAGACGGCATACAACGGAGTATTGGAGGCTGTACAGAACGGCACCATTTCCGAGGAACGCATCAATGATTCCCTGCGGAGAATCTACCGTATCAAATATGCGGATAAACTGGAACAGTAAAGAAGATAGAAGACGATTGCATGTGAGTGCAGTCGTCTTTTTTCTTGTAAAAAATGGCCGTTCATGTTATCTTAGCAATAAGAGCAATATTTCTCTTACAAATTCTCATATCGTTGACTAGCAATCTATAGTCGTTTTCCCAGAGACGTGAATGGAAGAAAGAAACATGAAGTTAAAATGAAGGTGGTGAAAAGAGTGAAGTGTATAGCATAGGAAAAATAAATCAAAAAATATATAAATGTATAACAGAGGATATTATTACCGAAGAGGTTATTATCACAGACAATCAGATTCAACATATTAAGGACAGACATCCAGAGGCATATAATAAAGTATTAAAAATATACAGGAGGCAATAAGTACCCCGGATTATATTATTAGGGATAAGCATGCATATACGGGACTGATTATTAAAAGAATACAAACGGAAGAAGGATTTTTACAGATTGTATTAAGATTATGTACTTCGGGGGATGAACATGGATATAAAAATTCTGTGATTTCATGCTGGAAAATTAGTGAGAGAAGATTGCAGAATTACTTGCGAAATAAAGAAATTCTTTACAGTAGGGAATAAACAGGGTATAATCTATATACAATAAGAGAGGAACTATCCGAGGTGGTAAATTTCGTTGCAACCACGCACCCTATGGGTCAAAAGAGATGCAGGAGAGGCGACGCCTGCCGGATGGTTTCTTGCTTATGTTATTGAGTCACCATTTTGTGGTGGCTTTTTTAGTTTTAACCACATTCGTTGTAGAACCAGCTGTCTACAATTTCATGCAGACACAAAAAGAGCGGAAACCCTGTAAAATCAAGGCTTCCGCTGCAAATAAAAGAAGCGCGAGACGGCGCACGAGGTCCGGGGGACCTCGGACTGCGCGGACCGGAGCGGAGCGTAGACATCGAACTTTCGAGCCCTGCCAGGGCTCGAAAAAAAGAACGATACCGATTTGGTATCGTTCTTTTTTTCAAGCGCGAGACGGGGATCGAACCCGCGACCCCCTCCTTGGCAAGGAGGTGCTCCACCGCTGAGCCACTCGCGCATATCTTACGGACAAGTTATAATATACTATAGGGCTCCGGAAATGTCAATAAAAAAAGTGTGCATCTTTTTTGTGAATTGCATATACAATTAACGCAGCAGTATTCTACGCAGCCATCCGGTGAATTTCCGCTCTATCAGGATCCAGCACAGATAAGCCAGAACAATGCTTATTACAACGCTTACGATCAGTCCGACAACAGATAATACGGATAGGGTGGAAAAGTCAAATACCACACGGTCCAGAAACATAACCGGATAGTAGTGTACCAGATACAGGGAATAGCTGATATTTCCCAACTGCACAAAAAAGCGGGGCATGGAAAGCCGCAGGCCTGCGAGAAAAGCAAGGATTAACAATAGCAGAGCCGGGAGCCCCCACTGGGGAAGCCTGAGGAACCCAATCACATTGATCCGGGGCGTAAAGTAAGCAAGCAGACAAAAGATTACCGGGATACATACCGCGGATACGAGGCTTACTGTCCGCGAAACCGGATGAAGGGTATGCCTGCGATACAAATACCGCAGCAGATAGTAAGCCAGAATTCCGAAGAGAAATTCCAACATGACAGGATCTCCGTAAAAAATGAGGAAAGGAGAAAGTACATTACCTATCGGAGACTGCCAGGATGAGATCGCCGGAGCAAATATCTGTACCATTCCCACCAGAATCACCAGAAATGCGCTGCAGATCAGACCGCGGTATTTCATGCTGATGTGAAAGGCAATGAAAAACAGCAGATAGAACAGCATTTCACAGTTAATGGTCCAGCCAATCCGTACCAAAGGCTGGATCGCTCCGCTGCCGATATCAAAAGGAATAAACAGCAGACTTTTGACCAGATAGGAAAAATCGTGTCTGGTCTGTTGGAACATGGAAGGAAACAACAACAGCGACAGATAGGTGCCCAGTGTCATCAGGTAGTAAAGCGGAAGAATCCGGACCAGGCGTTTGCGGAAGAAATATTTGGTACTTTTTTCCGTGGTAAACATGATCATGAATCCGCTGATACAAAAAAAGATGTCCACACCGAAAGCTCCGAAGTTCAGAAAACGGACATGCTGAAATACCACAAAAAGAGCAGCCAGACCGCGTAAAGCCTGGATGCTGTCAAAATGCAGTTCATGAAACTCTTTATTAACTGTTATATTTTCCATAGAAATAACCATGCCTTTTTGTACTAGCTTACGAAATATAACTCCATTTTAACATTTTTGCGGGAGATTGGGAAACATTTTATTCAGGAAAAAAACTTGCGTACTGCGATATAAAATAATACAATAATAAGTAAAATAGATTATGCCCACCGGGCTGGGCATAGGAACCGGCGAACCGTGATTTGCGGAATTGACATAGAATAACAGGACGGTATGGATATAGATATGAGCGCAACGAGACAGCAAATGTTAGAGACAGCAGAACGCCTGAATCAGCAGATGACAGACGGAATTCCTTTTACCTGGGAGACTCTGGAGCAGGCACTTACCTCTGTGACAGAACAGGATGATAAGGGAATCCACGGATGGATCTGCTATTTTGCTGCCTTTTATCAACTGACAACAGGGAATCAGGAGGGCTGCCTGCATTATCTGGATGAGAGCGTCAGGTGTCTTCTGGGAACGGATCTGGAGCATCATGTAGCCAGAGTGTACAATATGATCGGTATTGTGGCACATATGCAGAACAACCTGTCGCTGGCCATGGAACAGTACGATAAAGCATTGGATTATACGGAAAAATACGATGATAAGATGGTGCACAGCATTGTACTGAGCAATATGTCGGATGCGTATTATCTCATAGGAGCTTATGAAAGAGCTGTGCAGTGCCATGCGGAATGTATCCGCGAATTTGAACAGGCGGATGACAACAGTACATACAGCAGGATCAATTTCCGGAAAATGCTGGCAGAGTACGGATGCTGCCTGCTGCATCTGCATATGGATGACGAGGCGGAAAAGGTACTGTGTAAACTGGAAGAGACCGGGCAGAGCGAGGAGGTCATACGTGAGACAAGGCTGGGTGTCAATGTATTTCTGGCTCATCTGGCGGAGCGAAACGGAGACCGGAAGAAGGCAGAAGAGCATGTACGTACAGCGGTAATGGCATTAGAGGATATGACACAGGTCTCTTCCGAATACGACAGTATTCAGAATCTGCTGCAATATGTGGAAAAGATAGGCAAACCGGAACAGATAGAGGAAGTATTGAACTGTCTGGAACCAAAGGCTGCCATTGAACAGAACAAGAGTCTGCTATTGCAGCTTTTGTCTCTGCGGATGCGTTATTGCAGTTCCAGGATGACTCCGGAAGAATTCAAACAGAGCGCGGATACCTTTTTCCATCTAAAGGACAGCTGGGAACTGACAGAAAACAGTCAGGTCATGTATATGATGGAACTCAGAAAACGATTACAGACAGCAGAAGAGGAGCAGAAGGAACAGGAACGCAAGAGAAACCGGCTGTTGTATCAGGCGGATCATGACGAACTGACCGGACTCTATAATAAGAGAAGCCTGAATCGTTATCTGGAGGATGTGTTTGAAGACTGTCTTCTGAATGAGAAGGAACTGGGCATTCTGTTCCTGGATATTGACCATTTCAAACAGTTGAATGATCGCTATGGACATGGAAGGGGAGATGAAGGAATCTGCGCGGTAGCGGATACTCTGAAAAAATGTTTTCCGGAGGACTATGTGGCGCGTTACGGCGGAGATGAATTCCTGGTGGTCATGACGGGACGTGACAGGGAGTATGCAGAGGAACATGCAAGACAGCTATGTATGGGCATCCGGGAATGTGAGATTCCCAATGAAGACTCTTCTGTGGAACCCTGGCTTACGATTTCCGTGGGTGGTGTCTGTGCTATTCCGAAGGAACCAAACCGAGTGTGGGATTTCCTGTCGGCTGCGGACAAAACACTTTATGACCAGAAAAATGAGCAAAAAGGAAAAGTACGCTTCTATGTGGGAGAAGGACAATACCTATAGCTCTGCAACCAAAATAAAAGGAACACAACAATGGATAACAAGCAATATTCCACCCGCGAATTGTTTCGCAGGTTTGCACCTTATTTTAAAAAATACCGTTTTACCTTGTGGATGGATCTGTTCTGTGCAGCACTGACCACGGTCTGTGAACTGGTGTTGCCGTTAATTATGCGCTACATTACCAATGAAGGGCTGCGGGATCTTGCGTCCCTGTCGGTGAAGACCATACTTTCACTGGGAGTTCTGTATTTCGGACTTCGTATCGTGGATTGCATCGCCAGTTACTATATGTCCGATATGGGACACGTCATGGGCGCGAAGATCGAGACGGACATGCGCAGAGATGCATACAACCATTTGCAGAAGCTGTCCAATACTTATTATAATAATACCAAAGTCGGTCAGATCATGGGGCGGATCACCAATGATCTGTTTGATGTGACGGAATTCGCCCATCATTGCCCAGAAGAATTTTTCATCGCCGGAATCAAGACCGTAATCTCTTTTATCATTCTGGCAAATATCAATCTGCCGCTGACATTGATGATCTTTCTGTGCGTGCCGCTGATGTGCGGTGTGTGCATGATCCTGAATTTCCGGATGCGAAGTGCCTTTCGCAAGCAGCGTAACCAGATCGGAGAGCTGAACGCCCGGATCGAGGACAGTCTGCTGGGCCATAAGGTGGTCAAGGCATTTACCAATGAAGAGGTGGAAAATGTCAAGTTTGAGAAAGATAACGGCACTTTTCTGGATATTAAGAAGCTGACCTACCGTTACATGGCGGCATTCAATACCACAGTGAAGCTGTTTGACGGATTGATGTATCTGGTGGTATTGGTGGCAGGCGGTATTTTTATGGTAAACGGACGGATTGCCGCTGGTGACCTGGTGGCATATATGCTGTATGTATCCACCCTGATCGCAACAATCCGGCGTATCATCGAATTTGCCGAACAGTTCCAGCGGGGCATGACCGGTATCGAGCGCTTTTTACAGATCGTGGATGCGGATATCGAGATCTTCGATGAGCCAGATGCCATAGAACTGAAGGACCCGAAGGGAGAAATCTCTTTTGAAAAAGTAAGCTTTGAATATCCGGATGACCATAACAAGGTATTTACCGATCTGAACCTGCAGATCCACGCGGGAGAAAAGGTGGCCATCGTCGGTCCTTCCGGTGGTGGTAAGACAACGCTGTGCAATCTGATCCCGAGATTTTATGATGTCTCAGAAGGCAGGATCCTGTTGGACGGCCAGGACATTAAGCATTTTACGTTAAAGAGTCTGCGGGGCAATATCGGTATCGTACAGCAGGATGTGTATCTTTTCTCCGGTACGATCTATGAAAATATCGCTTATGGACGTCCCGGGGCTTCGAAAGAAGATGTGATCAATGCGGCAAAGCGTGCCGGGGCTCATGAATTCATCATGGGACTGAAGGACGGTTATGATACTTATGTGGGAGAACGGGGTGTAAAGCTGTCCGGCGGACAGAAACAGCGGATCAGTATTGCCAGAGTATTTCTGAAAAATCCACCCATCATCATTCTGGATGAGGCCACTTCCGCACTGGACAATGAGAGTGAGTTTGCCGTGGCAAAATCTCTGGGAGAATTGTCGGAGGGGCGTACTACTCTGACTATCGCCCACAGACTTTCCAGTATCCGCAATTCCGACAGGATCCTGGTGCTGACGGATGACGGCATTGTGGAGGAAGGCAATCACGACCAGCTCATGGAACAAAAAGGGATCTATTATCAGTTCTACGAAACAGCCAATGCTTTAAAATAAACTAACAAAACGGGAGGTAAATCTATGAAACTTGTGTTTGTGGGGGCAGACCATGAAGTAACAGGAAGCTGCCATTATCTTGAGGTAGCCGGAAAGCATATTCTGGTGGATTATGGTATGGAGCAGGGCATCAATGTATTTGAGAATGTTCCGCTGCCGGTGGCGGAATCCATGATCGATTATGTCTTTCTGACGCATGCCCATGTGGATCATTCGGGACTTCTGCCACTTCTATATGCCAGAGGATTCAGAGGCCAGATCTATGCCACGGATGCCACGGCGGATCTGTGCAGCATCATGCTGCGTGACTGTGCGCATATCCAGAGTGCTGAGGCAGAGTGGAAGAACCGCAAGGCAAAACGTTCTGCCAACAATGCAGTGGTGGAACCGTTGTATACCATGGAGGATGCGGACGGCGTGATCCGCAGACTGGTTCCCTGTCATTACAATACGATCGTAGAAGTGTGCGAGGGCGTGAAGATCCGTTTCACGGATATCGGACATCTGCTGGGGTCTGCCAGCATCGAAGTCTGGCTGACAGAGGACGGCAATACGAAGAAGATCGTATTTTCCGGCGATATCGGCAACAAGCATCAGCCGCTGTTGAAGGATCCCACACCCACAAAAGAAGCGGATTATGTGGTCATGGAGTCTACCTACGGTGACAGGATGCATCCCAAGGACAAACTAGACTATGTGGCGGAATTGACAAAGGTACTGCAGGAGACACTGGATCGTGGCGGTAATGTGGTGATTCCTTCCTTTGCGGTGGGCCGTACTCAGGAGATCCTGTATTTCCTGCGGAAAATCAAGGTGGGACGTCTGGTCAAAGGACATGAGGATTTCCCGGTGTATGTGGACAGTCCCATGGCGGTGGAGGCCACCGGTATATTTCAGGAGAATCGTTATGAGTGCTTTGATGACGAGGCTATGGAATATGTGAAAGAGGGCATCAACCCCATTGCATTTTCGGGATTGAAGCTGTCCATCACCAGTGAGGAATCCAAGGCCATCAATTTTGACGAGACCCCCAAGGTCATCATTTCCGCTTCCGGTATGTGTGATGCGGGACGTATCCGCCATCATCTGAAGCATAACCTGTGGAGAGAAGAATGTACGATTCTCTTCGTGGGTTACCAGTCCGTGGGAACCCTGGGCAGAGCGCTGGTAGAGGGTGCCGATGAGGTAAAGCTTTTCGGTGAGACCATTCAGGTGCGGGCACAGATCCGGAAACTGGCGGGATTAAGCGGCCATGCGGACAAAGAAGGACTGATCGAGTGGATCCAGGCCTTTGAAGAGAAGCCGAAAAAGGTGTTTGTGGTACACGGTGAAGACAGTGCCTGCACTGCATTCACCGAATGCCTGAAGATCGAGTATGGGCAGAGGGCTTACGCACCTTATAGTGGCACGGAGTTCGACCTGATCAGCAATAAATTTACCTATGAGGCTGCACCGGTTGCCGTGAAGAAAAAGACGAAGCCTGTCACCGGAGTCTTCGAGAGGCTGTTGGCTTCTGCAAGACGTCTGCTGGCGCTGGTTACCAAGAGCGAGGGTGTCATGACCAATAAGGACATGGCCAAGTTCGCCGACCAGATCAATTCCCTGTGTGACAAATGGGAAATATAAGTGCATCCATAGGAAGTATTTCTGACTGCTTGCAGGCAGGAAATACTTCCTATGAGAGGCATAAACAACCCTGAGTATGCAGGAAGAGAGTCCGGAATACGAAGGGGTGTACGATTTCGAGAGTGCGAAGCACGGAGAAATCGGTTATATAACATAATAAGATTCTCCATCAGCTTCTGCGTGACTGCTTGCAGTCAAGGCTTTTGGCTGATGAGAGAATCAAACTGATATGAGTAAGCAAGGCGGTAGCCTGGAATACGAATATCAGAGCGATTTCGAGAGTGCGAAGCACGGAGAAATCGGTTATATATTAGAAGATAGAATAAGGAGACACCATGAGTTTAGCGGATCATATTTTTATCGATATGTGTAATGACATTCTGACCAACGGTACCAGCACGGAGGGCGAGAAAGTGCGTCCCCATTGGCCGGACGGCACCCCTGCCTACACTATTAAGAAATTCGGAGTAGTGAACCGGTACGACCTGTCGAAGGAGTTCCCGATCCTGACCTTGCGCCGGACAGCAATAAAATCAGCCACGGATGAGATGCTGTGGATCTGGCAGCGCAAGTCCAACAACATTCATGACTTAAAAAGCCATGTCTGGGATGAATGGGCGGATGCGGATGGTTCCATCGGTAAGGCCTACGGTTACCAGATGGGTGTGAAACATCAGTATAAAGAGGGCATGATGGATCAGGTGGATCGTGTGATCTACGATCTGAAGAACAATCCCTTCAGCCGCCGCATCATGACCAATATTTACGTGCATCAGGACTTGCATGAGATGAATCTGTATCCCTGTGCCTACAGCATGACCTTTAATGTGACTCAGAAAAAGGGAGAGGACAGGCTGACCCTGAATGCCATTCTGAATCAGCGTTCCCAGGACGTGCTGGCAGCCAACAACTGGAATGTGGTACAGTATGCGGTGTTGGTGCATATGCTGGCACAGGTCTGCGATATGAACGTGGGTGAGCTGGTGCATGTCATTGCGGATGCCCATATCTATGACCGACATGTGGATGCCATTAAGGAACTGATAAGCAGAGAGCCTTTCCCGGCACCGAAGTTCTGGCTGAACCCGGAGATTAAGGATTTTTACCAGTTTACACCGGATGACGTGAAGCTGGAGGGTTACCAGACAGGGGAGCAGATCAGGGATATTCCGATTGCAATCTGACATGAGTAAGTAGGGCGGTAGCCCGGAATACGAATATCAGTACGGTTTCGTGAGTGCGAAGCACGGAGAAACCGGTTATTATCATAGAAACAAACAGAAACGAGGTACACCATGAATTTAATTGTAGCAGTAGACAACAACTGGGCCATCGGCAGCAAGAACGAACTGCTGATCCGCATCCCCAACGATCACAAGCATTTCCGCGAAGAGACGACAGGTAAGGTAGTGGTTCTGGGACGCAAGACTTTGGAGACTTTCCCACAGGGCATGCCTTTAAAGAACCGTATCAACATCATCTTATCCAAAGATCCGAACTATCAGGTGAAGGATGCCATCGTGGTACACTCCATCGAGGAGCTTCTGGAAGAACTGAAAAAATACGACGAGGAAAGCATCTACATCATCGGCGGCGAGAGCATTTACCGTCAGATGCTGCCCTACTGCGATGTGGCACATGTGACAAAGATCGATCATGCCTACGAGGCAGATGCCTATTTCCCGGATCTGGACAGTGATCCCGAGTGGGAGATCACCGCAGACAGCGATGAGCAGGTCTATTTTGACATCACTTACCAGTTCTTGAAATATGAGCGGAAAAAGTCTTAAATGCAATGACAGATATGTAGTGATTTTAATCTGAAAAAACTGTGAAAAGAAGAAAAACGACACATTTTCACTGAAAAAGTCACTGGAAAGCATAAATGTGTATATTGACTTTTATTACAAATGGTATAATAATGAAAATCAATAAATTCTGTTAAGAGAAATCAACAGGCAGAGTGGTAAACCGAGGAAAGAAGGAATACAAAATGGAAAAGAAGAACATTGACTGGGGTAACATCGGTTTCGGTTATATCCCTACGGATTACAGATATGTGTCCAATTACAAGGACGGCAAATGGGATGACGGTCAGCTGACCCAGGACCCCAACATCGTATTAAATGAGTGTGCAGGTGTATTGCAGTATGCACAGACCGTATTCGAGGGTCTGAAGGCCTACACCACAGAAGACGGACATATCGTAACCTTCCGTCCTGACTTAAACGGTGAACGTCTGGAGTCTTCCGCAGCAAGACTGGAGATGCCCATTTTCCCTAAGGAGCGTTTTGTGGAAGCTGTTACCGAGACGGTTAAGGCGAACGATGCTTTCGTACCTCCTTACGGCAGCGGTGCAACTCTGTACATCCGTCCTTATATGTTCGGCAGCAACCCTGTCATCGGTGTAAAGCCTGCGGATGAGTATCAGTTCCGTATCCTGTGCACCCCTGTAGGACCTTATTTCAAGGGCGGCGTTAAGCCTCTGACCATCCGTGTCACCGACTTTGACCGTGCGGCACCTCACGGAACCGGTCACATCAAGGCTGGCCTGAACTATGCTATGAGCTTACATGCAATCGTATCCGCTCACAAGGAAGGCTACGATGAGAATATGTATCTGGATGCTGCTACCCGTACCAAGGTAGAGGAGACCGGCGGTGCGAACTTCCTGTTCGTTACCAAGGATAACAAGGTTGTAACTCCCAAGTCCGACAGTATCCTTCCTTCCATCACCCGTCGCTCTCTGGTATATGTTGCCAAGGAATATCTGGGACTGGAAGTAGAAGAGAGAGAAGTATACCTGGATGAAGTAAAAGACTTCGCAGAGGCTGGTCTGTGTGGTACCGCAGCAGTGATCTCCCCTGTAGGCAAGATCGTTGACCACGGCAAAGAAATCTGCCTGCCCAGCGGCATGACCGAGATGGGACCTGTCACCAAGAAACTGTATGAGACTCTGACCGGTATCCAGATGGGCAGGATCGAAGCTCCTAAGGGCTGGATCCATGTAATCGAGTAATCTGGTATCAAAATTGAATAATATTAAAAATGCGTGTGGAGAATATCCGCACGCATTTTTTTGTCTGTAGAATTCTTAGATTTTTCTGAACTTCCAAGAAACCGTGGCACAGAAGAAAAAAATAGGGTATAATCAGAATTTAGAGACTTTGAGAAAGTAGGAAATGTTATGTTTTTTAAAAATAGATGTCATATCACTGCGGTATTGGTGGCGGGAGTGCTGGGAATAAGTATGGTGACGGGACTGACCGCCTGCGGCAGCAGTGACGGCACAAAAGTGGTATTTACCACAGGATTTGGGAAAAATGAGGTATTTCGGATCGGGGACGAGTCCTGCTCTAAGGCGGAGATCATGATCTACCTGACCACGACCCAGAATCAATATGAGAATGTCTACGGGACGGAGATCTGGAATACTTCCCTGAACGGAGTGACTCTGGAGGATAATGTCAAGGAGACAGTGCTGGCAAGAATTGCTCAGATCAAGACCATGTACCTGCTGGCAAAAGAGAAAGAGGTCACGTTGGATGAAGCCGAGGAGGCAAAGGTCGTCCAGGCGGCACAGGAGTATTATTCTTCCTTAAATGATACGGAGATCGAGGCTATGGGTGCCACGGAGGAGATTGTGGAGAATCTGTATCGGGAATATGCCATGGCAGACAAGGTCTATCAGTTGATTATACAGGACATCAATCCGGAGATCAGTGATGACGAGGCCCGCAAAATTACGGTGCAACAGATCTTTTTTGCAACAGCATCCACGGATATGAACGGAAACCTGAAGCCTTATTCGGAAAGCTCCATTCAGAGTGCCTATGAGAAAGCCTGCGAGGTAAGAGACCTGGCGGTGGACGGAGAACACGATTTCACGGAACTGGCATCCAAATACAGCGACGATTCCGAGATCACCTATTCCTTTGGCAAAGGAGAAGCGGAGAGCGCTTATGAGGAAGCGGCTTTCAATTTGGCAACAGACGAGGTGAGCCAGGTTGTGAAATGTGAACGAGGCTATTACATTATCAAATGCATCAATACGCTGGATCGGGAAGAGACGGACGCTAATAAATTAAAGATTGTAGAAGAGCGGAAACGGGAAGTCTTCGGGCAGGAGTATGACAGCTTTGTGAATACACTGGTGCGTCAGCTCAATGACAAGCTGTGGGACGAGATCACGCTGATCATGGACGAACAGGTGACTACGGACAACTTTTTTGATGTGTATGCAAAGTATTTTCCGGAGGAGTAATTTCTGGTTTTTTATACGCTTTATTAAAATTTTAGAATTACGGAAATGTTGATAAATACTGGATTTTTGACTGACTGTTAGCACTCATTTATAATGAGTGCTAAATTTATCTTGACTTTTCAATTTTACAGTCCTACACTTAGAATCAGTTAGGAAACAGTCAGCCATGGCTGTGCAATTTTAGAAAAGGATGTGGTAATAATGGCAGCAAAAAATGGTAGTTTGTCAATTAACAGTGAAAACATATTTCCGATCATTAAAAAGTGGTTGTATTCCGATCACGATATTTTCTACAGAGAGTTGATCTCTAACGGCTGCGATGCCGTGACCAAGCTGAAAAAGCTGGACATGATGGGAGAATATTCTCTTCCCGAAGGGTATAAGGGACGTGTGGATGTCATCGTGGATCCTGAGAAGAAGACACTGACCTTCAAGGATAACGGTCTGGGCATGACCGCCGACGAAGTGGAAGAGTATATCAACCAGATCGCATTTTCCGGTGCTACGGATTTCATCGAAAAATATAAGGACAAGAGCAATTCCGATCAGATCATCGGACATTTCGGCTTAGGCTTCTATTCTGCATTCATGGTAGCGGATGAAGTACACATTGATACCTTGTCCTACAAGGACGGCGCCAAGGCAGTGCACTGGGAGTGTGACGGCGGCACCGAGTTCTCCATGGAAGACGGAGACAAGACGGATGTCGGTACGACCATTACCCTGTTTTTAAATGAAGATTGTCTGGAGTTCTGTAATGAGTACAAGGCTCGTGAGGTCGTGAAGAAGTATTGTTCCTTCATGCCTACCGAGATCTATCTGTCCAAGGCGAACACCAAGGAGACCCAGATCATCAAGGAAGAGGAAAAGCTTCCCGATGATGAAGTCCTGGAAGAGATCGAGCCGGAGAAGAAGGAAGCGGCAGAAGGTGAAAACGCTGAAGCTGCCGAGGGAACAGAAGAGCCTAAGAAGCTGAAGATCAGAAAGCGTCCTGAATTGATCAACGAGACACAGCCTCTGTGGACCAAGCATCCCAATGAGTGCACGAAGGAAGAGTATCTGGACTTCTACCGCAAGGTATTTCAGGATTACAAGGAGCCTCTGTTCTGGATCCACCTGAATATGGATTATCCTTTTAATCTGAAAGGTATCCTGTACTTCCCGAAGATCAACATGGAGTATGAGTCCATCGAAGGTACCATCAAGCTGTACAACAATCAGGTATTTATCGCAGATAACATCAAGGAAGTCATTCCTGAGTTCCTACTGCTGTTAAAGGGTGTCATCGACTGCCCGGATCTGCCTCTGAACGTATCCAGAAGTGCATTGCAGAATGATGGATTTGTCAAGAAGATCGCCGAGTACATTACCAAGAAGGTAGCGGACAAGCTGGCCGGTATGTGCAAGACGGATAAGGAAGAGTACGACAAATACTGGGATGACATCAGTCCCTTCATCAAGTTCGGCTGCCTGAAGGATGACAAGTTCTGTGAGAAGATGAATGATTATATCCTCTTCAAGAATCTGGACGGCAAATATCTGACTCTGCCCGAGTGTCTGGAGATCAAGCCTCAGGACGAGGAAGAGAATAAGGAAAATGCTGTAGATGAGAACGGCAACAAGGTAGAAGCTGAGGTCGTAGGGGATAAATCTGAAGATGAGGCTTCCGGGGAGAATACCGAGGAAGAGAAGAAGGAGAAGATCATCTACTATGTAACGGATGAACAGCAGCAGAGCCAGTATATTAATATGTTCAAGGCTGCCAAGATGGATGCTGTGATCCTGACCCACAATATCGATCAGCCCTTCATCTCCCAGTTGGAGCAGAAGAATGAGGGAATCAAGTTCCAGCGTATCGATGCGGATGTGACCGATGCCCTGAAGTCCAAGACTTCCAAGAAGGCTGAAAAAGAGATGGAAGAGCAGGCTGAGAGCATCAGCAAGCTGATGGAGAAGGCTCTGAAGAATGACAAGATCACGATCAAGGTAGAGAAGCTGAAGAACAAGAAGATCTCTTCCATGATCACGCTGTCCGAAGAGAGCAGACGTATGCAGGATATGATGAAGATGTACTCCATGCCCGGCATGGATATGAGTGCTTTCGGCGGTGAGGGCGAGACCCTGATTCTGAATGCCAACCATCCTCTGGTACAGTACATCACCGAGCACCAGGACGGCGAGAACGCAGAAATGATCTGCGAGCAGCTGTACGATCTGGCAAAGCTCCAGCATGCACCCTTGTCCGCCGACGCCATGACCAAGTTCGTGGCAAGAAGCAATGACATTATGATGCTGTTGACCAAATAAAAATGACGGATTAAAAACAAAGGGAATCACAATCTGGGAACGATTTGTGGTTCCTTTTTTGGGCTACACGGTGGCTCGGGGACAGATGCAGACCGGTACCGGAATTAGTATTTAGTGAATGCATATCACCCGTCTGTTAATCAAGTAGATGTATGATGAAGACAAAACGGATAGAAGTTAGTCTACTTAGTATATGGGAACATGCACATATTTTTCTGACTTTGCATATTCTGTAAGGAACATTTGTTGCCTGACCGGATCAAGACAGACAAAACGGCATAGGCAGAAAGGACCTCTGTCCATGGACACTACTTATACAGGAACACTTCAGATCAGCGTTGTCTCCGCTCTGGGGATGACACCGATACCCGGCGCGACCGTCACTGTCTCCTATACCGGGGATCCGGATTCCCCGCTGGAGACGATGACTACTGACGAATCCGGGCAAACCCCTACGATAACACTGGATGCGCCGCCGAGAGAGCTTTCTTTATCTCCGGATATTACGGCACAGCCCTATTCGGAGTACAACATTCAGGTGACTGCAGAAGGCTTTGAACCGGTACTGGTATCTGGTTCCGAAATTCTGGCAGGCGAATTTTCCCTACAACCGATCCGCATGAATCCGCTGAATGTAACAGAGGAGGAAGAAAAAGTAGTAGTAATACCTGCACATACGCTTTTCGGAGAGTATCCTCCGAAGATTCCGGAAGAAGAAATCAAACCTATGAACGAGACCGGGGAGATCGTACTGAGCCGTGTGGTGATTCCGGAATATGTGATCGTACATGACGGTGTCCCGGAGGATCCCACTGCCCGGAATTACTGGGTGCGCTATAAGGATTACATTAAAAATGTGGCCTCCAGCGAGATTTATTCCACCTGGCCGGAGAGTGCAATTTATGCTAATATTCTGGTCATTCAATCATTTACGTTAAACCGTATATATACGGAGTGGTACAGGGGACGTGGATACGATTTTACGATAACTTCTTCTACGGCGTATGATCAAAAATGGATCTATGGCAGAAATGTGTTCGAAGAGATCGACTATCTGGTAGATTCCATTTTTACCAACTATTTGTCAAGGCCCGGTGTACGACAGCCCATTTTCACATCGTATTGTGACGGTAATCGGACTACCTGCCGGGGGCTGAGCCAGTGGGGCTCCAAGTCATTGGCGGATCAGGGATATTCCGCTATTGATATCATTCATTATTATTACGGCAATGATATGTATATCAATTCCGCAGATATTATTTCGGGAGTGCCTTCTTCCTGGCCGGGGTATGATCTGACTATCGGTTCTTCCGGGGAAAAAGTCCGTCAGCTGCAACAGCAGTTGAACCGGATCGCCAGAAATTATCCGGCGATTCCTACGTTGACACCCGACGGAATCTATGGCTCCGGTACTGCGGAGGCTGTCCGGACGTTCCAGAAGATATTTAATCTTCCTCAGACCGGAATCGTGGATTATCCTACATGGTTTGAAATCTCGGATATTTATGTGGGGGTGACACGTATTTCGGAGCCGGATGCGTAGTAAATGGGAAGTTACGCGAGCAATGAGCCGCGTAACTTCCCATTTACCATGTTGTAACAAGTGTAATTCCAACAATTTTCCCGGACAAGCATAAAATCCGCTTGACAGATAAAAATAAATAACGTATTATTGTATTAAATAAATAATACAGTAAAACAACAAGACAATGAGGGACCCGGGGAGGCATCGATAGAAACGATGCGTGACAGGTAATAAGAAACAGAAAATAAGAAACAAGAAAGGATGATAGGAATGGCGTGGGAATTGGATGCTGACAGACCCATATATGCGCAGCTGGTGGAGCGGATCCAGAAAGAGATCGTGTCCGGCAAATATCAGCCGGGAGAGAAGCTGCCGAGTGTCAGAGATCTTGCGGCCGTGGCGGCGGTGAACCCGAATACGATGCAGAAAGCTTTTGCAGAACTGGAGCGGAGCGGCCTGATCGTGACACAGCGCACCAGCGGCAGAACCGTGACGGAGGACACTGAGCTGATCGGGAATACCAGAGAACAGCTGGCAGCCGGGCATGTCCGGAATTTTATCAACAACATGCAGGAACTGGGATATCAGAGAGAGGAGATCCGGAATCTCTTCGATAAGGTACAGGCCTGACAGGGGTGCAAATTTATGATGAAAATAAAGAGAGGCGGAAATAGAAATGAATAATCTGGTAGAAATTGTAAATCTGACCAAGAAATATGGTGCCAATGTGGCTGTGAACAATCTGACCGTAAGTCTCCCCAAGGGGAAGATCATTGGCCTGTTGGGACCCAACGGCAGCGGTAAGACGACACTGATCAAAATGCTGAACGGTCTGCTGACACCGACGGAAGGCACTATTATGATCGACGGAAATTATGTAGGACCGGTGACCAAGAGCAAGGTAGCTTATCTGCCGGACCGCACGTATCTGACCATGAATCAGACGATCCGGGAGATCCTGGATTTCTTTCAGGACTTTTATACAGACTTTTCCAGGGAACGTGCGGAAGAGATGTTAAAGAGTCTGGGGATCGATCCTGCAGTGAAGATGCGGACCTTATCCAAAGGTACGAAGGAGAAGGTACAGCTGATTCTTGTCATGAGCCGGAATGCCAGCCTGTATATTCTGGATGAGCCGATTGCCGGTGTGGATCCGGCAGCGAGAGATTACATCCTGCGCACCATCATCAACAACTACAATCCGGAAGCCACCGTGCTGATCTCCACTCATCTGATCGAAGATGTGGAGCAGGTGCTGGATGAAGTGATCTTCATGCGCTATGGTCAGCTGGTGTTATATACATCCGTTGACAATATCAGAGAAGAGAAAGGTAAGTCTGTAGATGCTTACTTCAGGGAGGTGTTCGCATGTTAGGAAAGTTAATGAAATATGAATGGAAAAATATCTGGAAAGCCGGTACACTGATGCTTCTGGGAATGCTTGTGGTCACCGTGATTGGCTGCGTGGTATTACGCATGCCGGGAGGAGTGGTAACAGGACTTCTGGACAACAATGATATAAATGCGACACAGAGCTGGTTTGTACTCTCATCCTTTGTGGCAACACTGATCCTGTATGTGATCATGCTGTTGGCATCCACCTGGGGTATGCTGATCTTTCTGGGCATCCGTTTCTACCGCAGTATGTATACCGATGAGGGATATTTGTCCCATACTCTGCCGGTGACAGCCAACCAGTTGTTCTTAAGCAAGATACTGGTCTCCGGTGTCTGGTATCTGTTCATTTCGATAGGCATTGGTATTTCAGTGGTGGCACTGGTCGTCTCTTTGATGACAGGACTTTTAAATATTGGTGAACTGAGTAGTGTACTGACACAATATAATGGCAATATCTGGGAATTCCTGGCAGATGCTTTTTATGAACTTGGCAGAACATACGAAGAAGAGATGGGAATCAATCTGCTGCATTATGGGATTACACTACTCTTAACCTATGTGGCAGGACCTTTCATTACTATGGTCACCCTGTTCGGAGCTCTGACGATCGGTCAGCTATCTTCCAAACACAAAGGGTTTATGGGAATTCTGACCTATGCGGGAGTGACGATTCTTTCTTCCATCATCGGAAGTACTGTACAGAGTGCCTTCATGTTTGGCACAAATGTCATGAGCAGCTCCGGCGGATTTTCGGTAACGACCAATATGGCCTATGACATTAACGTGATCACCAGCCTGCTCATTGCGGCCATCATGTACGGCGTATCTTATTACATCATGAACCGAAAATTAAACCTGGACTAACCGGGTCTACACCTTGCCCTCAACTGGTAAATTTGGTATAATAAATCCAAATGACAACAGGGAACGGGTGAAGGTGCATGCAGGAGATTATTGATAGAATTTTAGGAGGAAACTTCGATTATGAGAACGGTTCTTTGGAATTCTCCTGCGCTAAAATAGAGATTTCCCTGTCACAGGGGACAATATATGAGGGCTCTTTTCACATTCTTTCTGCGTCGGAAGGCTATGTAAAGGGATCCGTGATCTCGGACCATCTTCGGATGGAATGTATGACGGATCAGTTTACCGGCTCCGATGCAGAAATTTTTTACTGCTTCCACGGAGAAGATCTGGAGGAAGGGGATGTGATCAAGGGTTCTTTTTCCGTAGTCAGCAACAGAGGAGAATACAATCTTCCTTTTGTGGTGACGGTGGAGCATGGGATGTTGAATTCTTCCATCGGGGCTATCCGGAATCTGTTCCATTTTGCCAACCTGGCGAAGAGCAACTGGAAGGAAGCTGTGCGGCTGTTCTATGATCCGGAATTTCTGCGGCTGTTCCAGGGAAACGATGCCCATTTCTATGACAGTTACCGGATCCTGTCCACTTATGAGGGCAACGAACAAAATGTGGAGGAATTCCTGATCTGTATCAACAAAAAGCAACAGCTGGAATTCCTGACGGAAGAGAAAGAACTGGTGAAAAAACTGCCTCGCAGCGCAGATAATTACGGCGTCACGGAGAATAATCTGACCATCGTGAGGAACGGCTGGGGATATACGAATCTCCAGATCGAGTGTGAGGGTGAATTTGTCTTTACGGAAAAGGAAAACATTACAGACGATGATTTTCTGGGAAACCGTTGCCGCCTGTCGGTCTACATCGACAGCAGCCTGTGCAGATCTGGCAAAAATTTCGGTAAAGTCTACATATATAATGCTTATACTTCACTGGAGATCCCGGTCATGGTACAGTTGGGAGACGGTGTAGTGGCCCGGCATGCGGATCACAGTCATATGCAGTGCATCACCCAGATCATGAAATATTATGAAGAATCGAGACTGAAAAAGATCGGTACGGGAACCTGGCTCGCGGAGACCGGCAAACTGGTGGAGCGCATGGTGACCATGGATGAGAAGGATGTGCCGGCGAGACTGTTCCAGGCACAGCTTCTGATCACAGAGGAACGCTACAATGAAGCCGGATGGATCCTGGATCACGCGGCGGACATGTTGGAAGCCCAGGGAGCTACCGGCGGAGAACAGTGGGCTTACTATCTGTATCTGACCACACTGATCCACAGGGATCCCCAGTATACACTGCAAATGGCGGAGCAGGTGGAACAGATCTACCGCTATGACAGGACCCGCTGGCGTGTGGCATGGCTGCTGTTGTATCTGTCGGAGGAATACAATCGTTCAACCTCCGGGAAATGGATGTTCTTAGAAAAACAGTACCAGTACGGCTGCACCAGTCCGGTGATCTACCTGGAAGCACTGGCCCTTTTGAACGGCAATCCGGCGCTGCTACGTAAATTGAACAGTTTTGAACTGCAGGTGTTGAACTTCGGTGTCCGTCAGGATGCGGTAAACGACAGCCTGATCGAACAGCTGTTGTATCTGTCGGGAAGAGTCAGAGAGTATTCTCCACTACTGGGCAGAATTTTACGAAGACTGTATGAGAAAAAGAAGGATGTGCGGATCCTGCAGGAGGTGTGCAGCCTTCTGATCAAGGGAAGTAAGACGGGACCGGATGCCTTCACGTGGTATCAGATGGGTGTGGAAAGCCATCTGAGGATCACGAATCTCTATGAATATTATATGGCATCGGTAGATCTGGATTCTGTGCTGGAGCTTCCGAAAGTGATTTTGATGTATTTTTCTTTCCAGAGCAATCTGGATTATGAACATAGTGCGTTCCTGTATGCGTATCTGTTAAAACACCGGAAAGATTATGAGGAACTGTACGAACATTACGAGCCGAGAATGGAGCGGTTCGTCATTGACCAGATCCAGAAGCAGCATATTAACAGACATCTGGCAATACTGTATCAGGAATTCCTGTCTCCGGCCATTGTAACGGAAGCTATGGCGAAGCCTCTGTCCCGTCTGTTGTTTGCCCATATGGTAAGAGTGGATGACAGCAGAATGCGTAAGGTGATCGTCAGCCAGCCGGGGAATCTGATACTGTCCGAGACGCCTCTGCAAAACGGCACGGCCTGGGTGGCAGTCTACGGGAATGATTATACCATTGCCTTTGAGGATGCATATGGTAACAGGTTCCTTAAAAATGTGGAATATACCCTGGAAAAACTGCTGGTACCGGGGAAATATCTCAGACTTCTGGAACATTATGTGCCGGATACGGCGGAACTGGATCTGTATTTCATGGAGAACGGCAGAACAGAAGAGACCATATCTTCCACAAAGCTGATGCGGATGGCAAGACTGGTGGAAAGCGATGCCGTGGAGCCGAAGCTGCGCAGTGAGATTGCGGTACAGCTGGTACAGGCCTATTTCGACGCGGATAATTTGCAGGCACTGGATGAATACCTGCAGGAGCTGCAGGGGGACGGCTTTACGGAGGAACAGCGGGAACTGATCCTGCGTTTTCTGGTGCTGCGGGGAAATTATGAGAAGGCATATGCCTGGATCGAAGCATATACCCCTTATTTTGTGGAGACCAAGATCCTGTTGCGGCTTACGGACGGTGTGATCACGCAGTCGGTCCATGAGGGAGAGGCAGTCCTGTATGCGGCGGCATTGACGGCGTTCCGTAAGGGAAAATACAACGGTGGAATTTTAGAGTATCTGGTGCGTTATGCCACCGGTACCACGAAGGAATTGCGTGACATCTGGAAAGCGGCAAGATCCTTTGAGATAGACTGCTACAGCTTAAGTGAAAAGATATTGCTGCAGATGCTGTTCTCCGGGGCATTTGTGGGAGAGCGGATGGATATTTTCCGTTATTATGTATCCCAGGGAGCCAGACAGGAGATCGAGGAAGCTGTGCTTGTACAGAGCTCTTATGATTATTTCTGCCGGGAGAAGATCACGGAGGAATATGTATTCCGGGAGATCCGTAACTGCTATCTGCGGGGAGAAGAGACCCAGCGGATCTGCAAGCTGGCTTATCTGAAATTCTATGCGGAGAATAAGGACAAGCTGGAGCGGGAAGATGAAACTCTGGTCCGGAATTTCCTGGAGGAAATGATGAAGGACCACATTCATCTGAACTTTTTCAGGGAATATCAGGACTGCCTGCCACAGCTGCAGGAGATGAAGGACAAGACTATCGTGGAGTATCACACAAGAGGCGGCGTCCGTGCAAGGATTCATTATGTGATGATGCATGAGAACGGGCAGGCGGAGGATTACCTGTCGGAATATATGCAGGAAGTATACAGCGGTGTATTTTTCAAGGAATTCGTACTGTTTTTCGGGGAGGATCTTCAATATTACATTATGGAAGAATCAGAGAACGAAGAACAGCTGACGGAGAGCGGAAGCCTGCAGAAGAGCGATATTATGAATGAAAGTCCGGACAGCAAATACGAGATCATCAATGATATGATGATCAGCATGACACTGCAGGACGATACGACACTGGATCATCTGATCGAGGAATATTACCGCAGGGAATATCTGGATCACAGATTGTTCACATTGCAGTAAAGATAAAAAAAGACAGCAGGAGAGGAGGCGGAAGAACATGCGACTGCCGGGAAGTGATAAAGTTATAGTGGGTTATGACCTGGGGAAAGATTATGCGCAGATCAGCTGCTATGTCACAGGCAGGGAAGAAGAGATCACCACATTGTCTTCCGTTGCAGGCTCACAGGTCTATACGATTCCCCTGGTCCTGAGCAAGAGACAGGGAGTCAACCAGTGGTTCTATGGAAGTGAAGCCCTCCGGCATGCGGAGGAAGAAGAGGGAATCCTGGTGGAGCATCTTCTGAAGCTGGCAAAAGATGGGGAACCGGTGCAGATCGATGGAACGACTCTGGATCCGGTGGCACTACTGACTCTTTTTCTCAAGCGTAGTCTGGGAATGCTGTCCCAGATGACTTCCACAGAGCGGATCGGGGCCCTGATGATCACCTGCGAGGAACTGGATGCAGGAATGCTGGAGGTGCTGACGCAGGCAGTGGAGGCATTACACCTGAAGACGGATGCTGTCTGTTTTCAGAGCCATCGGGAGAGCTTTTATTATTACAATCTGTATCAGCCGGAAAATCTGTGGAAGCAGGGGAGCGTGCTGTGCGAGTATAGGGACAGTTCCATCCAGACTTATTATATGGAATGCAACCGCCATACGATGCCGGTGGTAACGTACATCGAAGAGCGGGAATTCCCTTTTCCGGTGGAAAAATCGGATGAAAAATTCCTGGAGATCGCCACACAGCTATGCGAGAACCGGATGGTGTCCTCGGTATATCTGATCGGGGAAGAGTTTTCTCAAGAATGGATGAAAGAATCGCTACGCTATCTGTGCCGTGGACGGAGAGTCTTTCAGGGGAACAACCTGTTCAGCAAGGGTGCCTGCTACAGCATGATGGAGCGACTGCATCCCAGTGAAAACGGACAAAATCATGTCTATCTGGGACAGGATAAATTGAAATCCAATATCGGTATGAAAGTGCGCAGACAGGGAGAGGAATCCTATCAGGCACTGTTAGACGCCGGAATCAACTGGTACGAGGCGCAGAATACCATGGAGTTTTACCTGCTGGAAGGAAGAGCGGTGGAGATCCTGATCACGTCCCTGACGGGAAAGGGCAGCCGGATCGCCAGAATCGTGCCGGAAGAATTGCAGGAAGGAATCACCAGACTGCGGATTCAGGTGGAGATGAAGGATGAAACACATCTGCAGGTGGAACTGGAGGATCTTGGTTTTGGCAGCTTCCGAACAGCTACGCATCATATCTGGAAGGAAGAAATAGAGTTGTAGATCTGCCCGGGGCAGAGAAAATGAGGATGAAAAATGAAGGCAAGTCTGTGTGTAGGAGAATATTGCGAGAATGCCTATAATGTGGAAGGCCTGGATATCCGGGTCTATAGTATGGAAGAGTTGTGCTATTGCCTAAAGGAGAATGCATTCCTGTTAGACCTGTCCATCATGAACGATAAGCTGGTGGACTGGATCGGAGAAGAATGTAAAGTGTGGGAACTGGCAAAACAGCTCTACCCCATGGTACATAAGCAGGGATCCTTAAGTGTGTTCGTGGTGACGATCCTGCAATATGTGGGGATGTACGATCCGGAAGAAATCCTGCAGGTGGAGCAGGTACTGAAGCAGGGAGCCGGACTCAGCAATCTGGAGAAACGCAAGAGCCAGATCGACTATATGGTGGAAAAAAGAAAATATGCGGCAGCCATCCGTGGATATGATATGCTACTGGAGACCTGGAACCATCTGGAACAGGAAGGAAAGGAACTTCCGGCGGGAAAAGTCCGGGCGGCGATCCTGCACAATAAGGGTGTGGCGCTGACAGGGCTGATGTTTTATGACAAGGCGGCATATTACTTTAACGAAGCCTGGAAGACCGATCCGGACAGAGAACACCTGGATGCTTATCTGGCGGCAAAGAGAATGGAACTGACGGAGGATGCCTATGTGGCATTTGCAGCGCAGAATCCGGAAAATTATACGGAGTCCCTGGAACTGGAAAAGCGGATCGAGCAATTTGAACGGGAATGGGAACAGCAGCCGGAGTACCGACAGCTACGGCTGCGTGGTGACTGGCGGGTGAACGACAGGGTGAAATACGATGCGGAAAATGAGAGACTGACTCAGGCACTGAAAAACAGTTACCGGACAAGTGTCAGCGTATAGAGAAGACAGCAGGAGAGAATTATGGCGTGGTGGAACCGTTTATTTAAGAAAAAAGAACCGATACAGCAGGAAGAGGACTGGGAACAGCTGGTCTATACCCGCAACGGTGTGAATTTTGATGAGGAAGACCAGAGAAAACGTTACATTGTAAATTGCCTGGAGCAGATCGCAGAGGCTTCCAAGGAGATCGACCTCCTGACGGGAGAGTATACGCTGGTGACTTCTTATCTGACGGATACGGATGAGATTGAGGCCCTGCCAGCAGAGCAGAGAGAAGAGGTCAACCGGGTGGCCGGCAAGCTGGCCGGGCTGGAACAGGAACGCAGCAGATACCGGGAAAAGAAGAACCGTATGCGGGATGCGGACTTCTATGCGATCCGCAAAAGAGAGAACGAGATTGAAGAAGGCATTCAGAAGATTCGGGACGGCGAGAAATACGGCAATCTGATAAGGCAGGATCTGCACAGACTGGACGGAGAACGACATGCCTACGAATACCGGAGAAATGAGCTGGAGAATCTGATGAACAACCAACGGGGCATGGCTGTCATTTTCCTTACGGCATTGATCGTCTGTGTGATCATGCTGGTGATCCTGCAGTATGTTTTTGAAATGGATGTCTATGTGGGACTTTTTCTGGCAGTAGGTGCAGGAGCTGTAGCCATCTCCTATGTCTGCATCCGGTACATGGATGCAGGACGGGAACTGCAGCGGGTGGAGAAGACCATCAACAAGATCATCCAGCTGCAGAATAAAGTCAAGATCCGCTATGTGAACAACTGTCAGCTGATGGAATATCTGTATCTGAAGTACAATACGGACAGTGCAGCAAAGCTGGAAAAACAGTGGAAAATGTATCAGGACGAAAAGGAAGAGCGGAAGCAGTTCGCAGAGGCGGAAGCTAAGATCGAGTACTACCAGAAGCAGCTGGTACAGCAGCTGGCCGGTTATCGTGTGCAGATGCCGGAGCGCTGGATCAGCCAGACAGCTGCGCTTTTGGACAAGCGGGAAATGGTGGAGATCCGTCACGAACTGATCCAGAGAAGACAGGTGCTCCGTAAACAGATGGACTACAATCAGGAAGTAGCGGAGAGTGCAAGAAACGAAGTAAAAGACATCGCAGCCACCTATCCGAAATATGCCCAGGAGATCCTGGCCATGGTGGAGCGGTACGACCGATAAAGAATTGACAAGACACCTCTCGTTGTGTTACTATGACACCGTGTTAGCAATTTACCATGCTAAAGTATACGACGCGGCCAACAGTGAGTGGCAGAACGGGAGGATGTATTATGAAAAGAGTATTAGTGGCATTACTGGCAATCAGCATGGCAGCAGGTGCTCTTACCGGCTGTGGTTCTAAAGGATCTGAGAAAACATTTACCGTAGGTTTCGATGCGGAATTTCCCCCTTACGGATATCGTGATGACAGTGGAGAATATGTAGGCTTTGACCTGGATCTGGCAGCAGAAGTATGCAAGAGACAGGACTGGGAGCTGGTAAAGCAGCCTATCGACTGGGATGCCAAGGATATGGAGCTTTCTTCCGGAGCCATTGACTGTATCTGGAACGGTTTCACCATGAACGGCAGAGAAGATGCCTACACCTGGACAGAGCCCTATATCGACAACAGTCAGGTATTCGTCGTAGCGTCTGCTTCCGGTGTACAGAACAAGGAAGAACTGGCAGGCAAGGTGGTAGCAGTACAGAAGGATTCCTCTGCGCTGGCTGCTCTGAACGATGAAGAAAATGCAGACAACATTGCACTGCGTGATTCCTTCTCCCAGCTGATCGAATATGCGGACTACAATACCGCTTTCATGGATCTGGAGCAGGGTGCGGTAGATGCCGTAGCCATTGATATCGGTGTGGCACAGTATCAGATTGCGCAGAGAGAAGAAGGAAAATTCGTTATGCTGCAGGGCGAGGACAATAAGCTGGCTGTAGAGCAGTATGCAGTAGGTTTCCTGAAGGGTAATGATGAACTGAGAGATACCGTACAGAAGACACTGGACGAAATGGCAGCGGATGGTACCTTCGCACAGATCGCTGAAAAATGGGGACTGACCGACAGCGTATGTCTCGGTAAATAATCAACTAAGGATAGTTAAGGAGTAGAATTCATGAGTTTGCTGACCATGAGTGCCCAACTGGCAGAGGGCTTTCTGATAACGGTGGAAATATTTGTACTGACCCTTTTGTTTTCTCTTCCTCTGGGGCTGATCGTAGCCTTCGGAAGAATGTCAGGATGTAAGGTGATCCGCATTATCTCCAAAATATACATATCCATCATGAGAGGAACCCCTCTGATGTTACAGATCATCGTGGTGTATTTTGCTCCCTTTTATGTATTCCGCATGCAGGTGGGAACGGGGTATCGTTTCCCGGCGGTGATACTGGCATTCGTGATCAATTATGCGGCATATTTTGCAGAGATCTACCGTGCGGGCATTGAGTCCATACCGGTGGGTCAGTATGAGGCTGCGGAGGTGCTGGGCTACAGCAAGGCACAGACTTTCGTGAAGATCATTCTGCCGCAGGTGGTGAAGCGGGTTCTCCCGCCAGTGACCAATGAGACCATTACGCTGGTCAAAGATACATCCATGGCATTTACCATTTCCATTGCGGAAATGTTCACGGTGGCAAAGCAGATCGGAGCGGCACAGACCAGTGTGCTTCCCCTGTTGGCAGCAGGTGTGTTCTATTATATCTTCAATCTCGTGGTGGCTTCTTTCATGGAGTATCTGGAGAAGAAGACATCTTATTACAGATAGGAGCAGTGCGGAAATATGGTCCTTTTGGAAATGAATCATGTGAAAAAAAGTTTTGACGGCAACGGGGTGCTGAAGGATATATCCCTGAAGGTTAACGAAGGAGAAGTTGTCTCCATCATCGGCCCCTCCGGTTCCGGCAAATCCACATTGCTTCGCTGTGCAACGCTTCTGGAGAAAATGGACGGTGGTGAGCTGATCTATTTAGGGCAGAAGGCAGCTTCGGAGAAAACGGATAAAAACGGCAGAATACAGTGCGAATATGCGTCCAAGGCAGAATTGCATAAGATCCGGAAATGTTTCGGACTGGTGTTCCAGAATTTTAACCTTTTTCCCCATTATACGGTGATGAAAAATATCATCGATGCGCCGATCCATGTGGATAAGGTAAGCCGCACAGAAGCCGTGGCGAGGGCGGAGAAGCTTTTAGCACAGTTGGGACTGTCGGATAAGGCAGATGCCTACCCTTACCAGCTGTCCGGCGGACAGCAGCAGAGAGTATCCATAGCCAGGGCACTGGCACTGCAGCCCAGGATCCTGTTCTTCGATGAGCCGACCTCGGCACTGGATCCGGAATTGACGGCAGAAGTATTAAAGGTGATCAGACAGCTGGCAAGTGAACATATGACCATGATCATCGTAACCCATGAGATGCAGTTTGCCAGAGAAGTATCCGACCGCATTATTTTCATGGAACAGGGTGTGATCGTGGAGGAAGGTTCTCCCGAAGCACTTTTTACAACGGAAAATGCCCGGGTTCGGGAATTTATCGGAAAGTTGCAGTAAAAATATATTGATTTTTTTTCGCAAATCTGTTTATCTATTAGGTGTGGGTGTATCTTGCCCACACCTGTTTCAATAAAAGACTGAAAAACATAAGAATGCGAGGACTGATGGTATGAGCGTACAGGAAATGAAACCGATCAAGGAAGGCAAAGTTCGTGAGATCTATGACAACGGAGACACCCTGATCATGGTGGCAACTGACCGTATCAGCTGCTTTGATGTGATCTTGGACAACACAGTAACAAAGAAAGGAACTGTATTGACCCAGATGTCGAAATTCTGGTTTGATATGACTGAGGATGTGATTCCCAATCATATGGTATCTGCTGATGTTAAGGATATGCCAGAATTTTTCAGACAGCCGAAATTCGACGGCAACAGCATGATGTGCAAGAAGCTGAACATGCTCCCCATCGAGTGCATCGTTCGTGGATACATTACCGGAAGCGGCTGGGAAAGCTACAAGAAGAACGGTACCGTATGCGGTATCAAGCTTCCGGAAGGTCTGAAGGAGGCAGATAAGCTTCCCGAGCCCATCTATACCCCTTCCACCAAGGCAGAGATCGGAGATCATGATGAGAATATCTCCTATGAGCAGAGTGTGGAATATCTGGAGAAGCGTTTCCCCGGCAAGGGCGCAGAATATGCGGCCAAGCTTCGTGACTATACCATCGCTATTTATAAAAAATGTGCGGATTATGCACTGACCAAAGGAATCATTATCGCAGATACCAAGTTCGAGTTCGGACTGGATGAGAACGGCAACATGGTACTGGGGGATGAAGTATTGACTCCCGACAGCTCCCGTTTCTGGCCGGTAGACGGCTACGAGCCCGGACATGGCCAGCCTTCCTTTGACAAACAGTTCGCCCGTGACTGGCTGAAAGCCAACCCTGAAAAAGGCTGGAAGCTGCCGGAGGACATCGTGGAGAAGACCATTGACAAATACCTTCAGGCTTACAAGATGCTGACAGGCAAGGATCTGTAGGGTACGGTTTTTTAGTTTTTTTTTTCACGGGGCAGGCAGGAAAGGTAAGGCTTACAAGTGACGGACAACATTTATATTCAGACAGAAAATAATGACAAATTAAAGGAAGAATGTGGCGTTTTCGGCGTGTATGATTTCGACGGACACGACGTGGCATCCACGATTTATTACGGCCTTCTGGCATTGCAGCACAGAGGCCAGGAAAGCTGCGGTATTGCCGTCAGTGACACGAATGGGCCCAAGGGCAAAGTCTTAAGCAGCAAAGACATGGGACTGGTCAATGAGGCATTTACACCAGAACAGCTGGAGAAGTTAAAAGGTGACATCGGTGTGGGACATGTCCGCTATTCTACAGCGGGAGGATCCACCAGAGAGAATGCACAGCCTCTGGTACTGAATTATGTAAAGGGTACTCTGGGACTGGCCCATAACGGTAACCTGATCAATGCGCCGGAGCTTCGAAGAGAACTGGAGTATACCGGTGCTATTTTCCAGACCACCATTGATTCCGAGGTGATTGCTTATCATATTGCCAGAGAGCGTTTGAATTCCAAATCGGTAGAGGAAGCTGTGGGCAGAGCCATGACGAAGATCAAGGGAGCCTATTCCCTGGTGGTGATGTCTCCCAGAAAGCTGATCGGCGCCAGAGATCCTTATGGATTTAAGCCGTTATGCATCGGCAAGAGAGACAATGCGTATTTTCTGTCCAGCGAGACCTGCGCTCTGGATACGGTAGGTGCCGAGTTCGTCCGGGATGTGCTTCCCGGCGAGATCGTGACCATTTCCCCGGAGAAAGGAATTGAGTCCGATACCACCCATGTATTAAAGCCTGCGGAGACCGCCAGATGTATTTTTGAGTATATTTATTTCGCCAGACCCGACAGCTTTATCGACGGCGTCAGCGTATACGATTCCCGTATTCTGGCCGGAAAGTTCCTGGCTATGGATTCCCCGGTGGATGCGGATCTGGTCATCGGCGTACCGGAATCCGGCAACTGCGCAGCCATGGGATATTCCATGCAGTCGGGAATCCCTTACGGCATGGGCTTCGTGAAAAATGCCTATGTGGGCAGAACCTTCATCAAACCGAAGCAGAAGAGCAGAGAAAGCAGCGTTCAGGTCAAACTGAACCCTATCCGGGAAGCCGTGGAGGGCAAGCGTGTCATCATGATCGATGATTCCATTGTCCGCGGCACCACCTCCGACCGTATCGTAAAGATGTTACGGGAAGCCGGAGCCAAAGAGGTACATATGAGAGTCAGTTCACCGCCGTTTCTGTGGCCCTGCTATTTCGGCACAGACGTTCCGGCGAGAGACCAGCTGATCGCATATAACCGTTCCATCAAGGAGATCAGTGATCTGATCGGCACGGACAGCCTGGATTATCTGAAGATTGAGAGACTGGAAGAACTGGTGGGCGGTAATCTTGGCATCTGCAAGGGCTGCTTTACCGGAAAATACCCGATGGAACCGCCTGCGGAAGATATCCGCGGAGAATTTGACAAATAAACAATAACTATTCAGAAAACCGCAGAATAAGAAAAACTGATACGTCATGCCTGCATGTAAGTAGCAGTTTTCTTATTTGTAAGGTGACTCGAGTAGAGTCACCATCCCACACATGAACAAAATTAGCTGCGAAGCAGCGGGAAAGTATGAGAAGCATACGGTTTTGTGAATGTGAGGGATGGGTTTTGAATGGTTGCAATAAATTAGAAAATAAGAGGAGCAGACAAATGAGTACAGGTACAGACAGATATCAGAGCCCGTTATCCGAACGCTATGCAAGCAAGGAGATGCAGTATATTTTCTCCCCGGATATGAAATTCCGTACATGGAGAAAGCTGTGGATTGCACTGGCAGAGACGGAGAAAGAGCTGGGACTGTCCCAGGACGGTAAGCCCGTTATCACAGATGAGCAGATTGAGGAACTGAAGGCCCATGCTGAGGACATTAATTACGATGTGGCAAAAGAGCGTGAAAAACTGGTACGTCATGACGTTATGAGCCATGTGTATGCATACGGACAGCAGTGCCCCAAGGCAGCCGGAATCATCCATCTGGGCGCAACCTCCTGCTATGTGGGTGACAACACCGACATTATTGTGATGACCGAGGCACTGAAGCTTGTCAGAAAAAAGCTGATCAATGTTATGAAGGAACTGGCGGATTTCGCTGATAAGTATAAGGCACAGCCTACCCTGGCATTTACTCATTTTCAGCCTGCACAGCCTACAACCGTAGGCAAGAGAGCAACGCTGTGGTTACAGGAGTTCTCACTGGATCTGGAGGATCTGGATCACGTTCTGGGTACCATGAAGCTGTTAGGCTCTAAGGGAACCACCGGAACCCAGGCTTCTTTCCTGGAACTGTTCAACGGAGATCAGGAGACCATCGATAAGATCGATCCCATGATTGCAGCCAAGATGGGATTCAAGGAGTGCTATCCTGTATCCGGCCAGACTTATTCCCGCAAGGTGGATACCAGAGTAGCAAACGTGCTGGCCGGTATTGCGGCATCCGCTCATAAGATGAGCAATGACATCCGCCTGTTACAGCATCTGAAGGAAGTGGAAGAGCCCTTCGAGAAGAACCAGATCGGCTCCTCCGCCATGGCTTACAAGCGTAATCCCATGAGAAGTGAGCGTATTGCTTCCCTGTCCCGTTATGTGATGGTGGATGCGCTGAATCCCGCCATTACTTCCGCAACCCAGTGGTTCGAGAGAACGCTGGACGATTCTGCCAACAAGAGACTGTCTATTCCCGAAGGCTTTCTTGCCATCGATGGTATTCTGGATCTGTGCCTGAATGTGGTAGACGGACTGGTAGTATATCCGAAGGTAATTGAAAAGCACATGATGAGCGAGCTTCCTTTCATGGCTACCGAGAATATTATGATGGATGCCGTAAAGTTAGGCGGCAACCGTCAGGAACTGCATGAGCGTATCCGTGAGCTTTCCATGGAGGCCGGACGCAATGTGAAGGTAGAAGGAAAAGAGAATAACCTCCTGGAGCTGATCGCCGCAGATCCCGCATTCCCCATGGGACTGGAGGAACTGAAAGCATCCATGGATCCGTCCAAGTATATCGGACGTTCCAAAGAGCAGGTGGAAGCTTTCCTGAAAAATGTGATCAGCCCGATCTTAGAGGCCAACAAGGACTTACTGGGTGTAAAGGCCGAGATCAACGTATAAACGTTTTCTGCTGAAGTAATTTGTGGAAACGAAAACTATTCAGAACCTCATTCATCGGTGATCTTTTGATGTTTACATGGCTCTGAATCGTTACAGAATGATAAGAAAGCAGGAGACGAAAATGGGTGGATTTTTTGGAGTCGCAGCAAAAGAAGACTGTGTGTTTGATCTGTTCTTTGGAACGGATTATCATTCCCATCTGGGAACCAGACGTGCCGGCATGGCAGTCTACAGCAAAGAAGAAGGTTACAACAGAGCCATTCACAACATAGAGAATGCACCGTTCCGTACGAAGTTCGACAAGGATGTCAATGAGATGCACGGACATCTGGGCATCGGCTGTATTTCCGATTTTGAGCCCCAGCCGCTGATGGTGCGTTCCCATCACGGAACTTATGCTATTACCACCGTGGGCAAGATCAACAATACGGATGCCATCATCAAGGATCTGTTTGCGAAGGGACATTCTCATTTCCTGGAGATGAGCGGCGGTGACATCAATGCCACGGAGCTGGTGGCGGCCATTGTCAACCAGAAGGACAATCTGGTGGAGGGCATTCAGTACGCCCAGGAGATCATCGACGGTTCCATGACCTTACTGATCATGACACCCAAGGGAATCTATGCGGCCAGAGATAAGATGGGCCGTACTCCGGTGGCAGTAGGCAAAAAGGAGGGGGCTTATTGCGTCTCCTTTGAGAGCTTCGCTTATCTGAATCTGGGATACCAACCCGTGAGAGAACTGGGACCGGGAGAGATCGCCGTAGTGACACCGGAAGGTGTACGAACCCTGGTGAAGCCCGGCAAGGATATGAAGATCTGTACGTTTTTGTGGGTCTATTACGGATATCCGTCCTCATCCTATGAAGGCATCAGTGTAGAGAAGATGCGTTATCAATGCGGTGCCAAGCTGGCGGAGCGTGATAATGTAAAACCGGATATCGTAGCAGGAGTGCCGGATTCCGGTACCGCTCATGCAGTGGGATATGCCAACCGTTCGGGAATTCCTTTTTCCCGTCCGTTTATTAAGTATACCCCCACCTGGCCCAGGTCCTTTATGCCGACGATCCAGACCCAGAGAAATCTGATCGCAAAGATGAAACTGATCCCGGTACATGATCTGATCCAGGATCAGAGTCTGTTGTTGATCGACGATTCTATTGTCCGCGGCACACAGTTAAGAGAGACCACGGAATTCCTGTACCAGAGCGGTGCAAAGGAAGTACATATCCGTCCGGCCTGTCCGCCTCTGTTATATGGCTGCAAGTACCTGAACTTTTCCAGATCTTCTTCCGAGATGGATCTGATCACCCGCCGTGTGATCAAGGAGATTGAGCAGGAGGGCAGAGAAATCGATCTGAAGAACTATGTGAATCCCGATACTCCGGAATACGAGGAGATGGTAGGACGGATCTGCAAACAGCTGAAGTTCACCACATTGCAGTTTCAGAGATTGGATGATATGATTGAGTCCGTGGGCATCGGCAGAGAGAAGCTGTGCACCTACTGTTGGGACGGCAGAGAATAATGCGAAAAGAACTTCTAATCACTCAGAGCATAGGTTCTTTCGTGAAGAAGTTCTAAGTTTCGCATGGCAAAACGCTACGCGTTTTGAATATAGATGTAGGTTATATAAAATATAATAAATATTGATTTTACTTATACCATAAAGTGTTGTATACTGTAAAGGTGTGAGAAAGAGAAGCAGGAGTTTCTTTGGATCACCCGGAATAAGATATTGGATGTAGATTTATCACAGAAACTGTGGTAAAGAATGGAGGAAAACATGGTAAAGGCAGTTGTAGGAGCCAACTGGGGCGACGAAGGAAAAGGAAAGATCACAGATATGCTGGCAGAGAAAGCGGACATTATCGTACGTTTTCAGGGCGGCGCGAATGCAGGACATACCATCGTGAACAATTATGGTAAATTTGCTCTGCACACCCTTCCTTCCGGTGTATTTTACAATCATACCACCAGCGTGATTGGTAACGGTGTGGCATTAAACATTCCGATCCTGATGAAAGAGATCAAGTCTATCACAGACAGAAATGTTCCCATGCCCAAGATTCTGGTGTCTGATCGTGCACAGATGGTAATGCCTTACCATATTTTATTTGATCAGTATGAAGAGGAGAGACTGGGCGGTAAGTCCTTCGGATCTACCAAGTCCGGTATCGCACCTTTCTATTCTGATAAGTATGCGAAGATCGGTTTCCAGGTAAGTGAGCTGTTTGATGAAGAACTGCTGCAGGAAAAAGTACAGCGTGTCAGTGAGATGAAGAATGTCATCTTAGAGCATCTGTATCACAAGCCCATGATCGATCCCGCAGAGCTGTTAAATACCCTGCATGAGTATCGCGATATGATCGCACCTTTTGTATGCGATGTATCCGCATTCTTAGATAAGGCACTGAAAGAGGGCAAGACCATTCTGTTAGAGGGCCAGTTAGGAACCATGAAGGATCCGGATCACGGAATTTACCCCATGGTAACTTCTTCCTCCACGTTGGCAGCTTACGGCGCCATCGGTGCAGGTATCCCTCCTTATGAGATCAAGCAGATCGTTACCGTAAGTAAGGCATATTCCTCTTCCGTAGGAGCAGGTGCTTTCGTATCTGAGATCTTCGGTGACGAAGCAGATGAATTACGTCACCGCGGCGGTGACGGTGGTGAGTTCGGTGCAACTACCGGACGTCCCAGACGTATGGGATGGTTCGACTGTGTTGCCACCAAGTACGGCTGTCGTCTGCAGGGCGCTACCGATGTGGCATTTACCGTACTGGATGCACTGGGATATCTGGATGAGATCCCTGTATGTGTAGGGTATGAGATCGACGGTGAAGTTACCACTGATTTCCCTGTTACCTACAAGCTGGAAAAGGCAAAGCCCGTACTGAAAAAGCTCCCTGGCTGGAAGTGCGATATCCGCGGTATCCGCAACTTCGATGAACTGCCGGAGAACTGCAGAAAGTATGTGGAATTCATTGAGGAGCAGATCGGATTCCCTATCACCATGGTCAGCAACGGCCCTGGAAGGGAAGATATCATCTATCGTGAGAGTCCTTTGAAGAAATAAATGCTGTCAAATGCGGAGAGATAGGATAATCTTTGATGGAAAAAACATCTGTAAAATGTGAATGAGAATGGAAAGGGCATGGTGCTGGTATGAGATCAGCCCGTGTCCTTTTTGGTATACGATGAATCCGGCAGGAATTTTGATTACACAGTATCTGGCTGAATGCAAGCATTCGCAGAACGCAGTTTTGCATGGCTCTGAATAGCTACAGATTTTTACTGTGAAGGAACAAAAACCAGTGTCTGATAGTAATTTTGAGATGGAGACAGCGAGATATGATCAATAATCTGGAAGCGTATAAAGTATTTTATTATGTGGCAAAATGTGGGAGTGTGACCAAAGCGGCCGGGGAACTGTCAATTTCACAGCCGGCGGTCAGTCAGGCCATCAAGCAGCTGGAAAATACCCTGGATGCCGCCCTGTTCCACCGGGCGGCCAAGGGAGTACGGCTGACCAGTGAGGGAGAACTGTTGTATTCCTATGTGGCAAAAGGGTACGAACAGATCGAAATGGGTGTGAAGAAGGTTCACCAGATGCAGAATATGGAACTGGGAGAAGTCCGCATCGGTGCCAGCGATATGACATTGCAGTTTTATCTGCTTCCCTATCTGGAAAAGTTCCATGAACAGTACCCCGGGATCAAGGTGATCGTCACCAATGCGCCGACACCGGAGACATTGAATTATTTAAGAGAGGGACACATTGACTTCGGAATTGTCAGTACGCCGTTTCCGGAGAGACCTGATATTCAGATGATACCGGTGCGGGAGATTGAGGATGTCTTCGTGGCGGGAAGAAGATTTTTCAGCTACAAGAACCGGACGCTGGATTTTCAGAAACTGGAAAGTCTGCCTCTTATTTTCCTGGAGAAAAATACCAGCAGCCGCAGCTACATGGATGAATTTCTGGCGGGAAACGGGGTATATGTGCAGCCGGAGTTCGAACTGGCCACCAGCGATATGATCGTACAGTTTGTGAGACGAAATCTGGGTGTTGGCTGTGTGATGCGGGATTTTGCCAGAGATTATGTGGAATCCGGCTTGCTTTTCGAACTTAGATTCAATAAAATAATACCGAAGCGTCAATTCTGTGTCGTTAGGAACACGAAGATGCCTATGGCTCCGGCGGCGGAGAAACTGTTGGAGATCATGGAGCTGGACAGACAGGAAGAAGCGAAGATATAAAAGTGACGGCAAAAAGAGGATATACCGGCGGAAACGGAACTGCTTTGACTAGTAAAACGAATAGGAGAGAAGAGTTATGATACGCAATATAATTTTTGACATTGGCAATGTGTTGACAGACTATCGCTGGGAGGGATTTCTGGCGGACAAGGGATTTGATGCGGAAATGATCAAAAAAATCGCAAAGGCATCTATTATGCATCCGCTGTGGGCAGAGTATGACCGCGGTACCTGGACGGACGAGCAGGTTCTGGCTGCATTTGTAAAGGATGCACCGGAACTGGAGAAAGAACTGCATCAGGCGTTCGAGAATATCGCTGGCATGGTAACCCCCAGAGCTTACGCTATTCCATGGTTACAGGAACTGAAAGCAAAGGGATACCATGTGTATTATCTGTCCAACTTCTCACACAAGGCAGAGACAGAATGTGCGGAAGCGTTGAATTTTCTGCCGGAGATGGAAGGTGGCATCCTGTCCTACAAGGATCAGCTGATCAAGCCCGAACCGGAGATCTACCAGCTGCTTCTGAAACGCTATGGATTAAAGGCAGATGAGAGCGTTTTCCTGGATGATACGCTGGTGAATGTGAAGGCGGCCGAAGAACAGGGTATCCACGGCATCCACTTCCTGACCAAAGAGCAGGCGGAAGAGGAACTGCGTAAGCTCGGCGTGGACTGCTAAATGGTTCGTAGCGGAGGGAGCCTTAGACCGGACGAACTCCCGAAGTGGCAGAAAGCCCTCAGGCAGATATCTGC